>OFSC01000973.1_pt1 | contig 20710 bp, 13 predicted proteins | sample 1543201 | NCBI WGS metagenome assembly OFSC01 (sample SAMN04209228, study PRJEB22552) | human gut metagenome | biome: gut; material: feces | host: Homo sapiens | place: USA: Oklahoma
GCGGCAGGAAAGCAGTTTGTTCATGGTGAACCTCATTTCTATATCAAACGGTGTCTGTTCGGATGTCCTAAACCCTGCCATAGAACCGGTGTGTCATGTAAGATTGTTGTTTGGATAAAACTGGAAGATTTTGCACAATAAATACCGTTGAAATCCAGCTTTTGGGGCTGTGCGAAACAGCCTGTTTTGCCGGGCTGATTTTGGCTCTGCACACTTTTGCACATTTTCTGCACATCGCAAGGATGGATAACAGGTGCAAAGACGTGCAAGCAATGCAAAGGATGCAACAGAATAACAACGGTAAAATAACGGTGATTCGATTAAAATTACGCTTTAGCGTCAAATGATGAAATGGACAAAATGTGCCATTCGGTTCCTACGAATCAGTAGGCCGGGGGTTCGAGTCCCTTCCATCGCACCAAACCATGAAAATCCGAACCTTTTCTCAATAGGAGAAGGGTTCGGATTTTTTGTTTCTTCGGAAAGCAAAATGCCGCGTTTGCGCAGCAACAAAAGCCCCAGTGGGGCTTTTGAGCGACCGAACGGTCTTGCGTTAGCAAGATGGAGGGGCCTCCGCCCCGACAAGTGACCATAAAAGAAAAATACCGCCCATGCAGCGCAGCGATGGATTTTGTCGGGTGAAGTAAGCGGCAAAGTGAATCGGGTGTGTTGCGGGGCGGTAAGTTCTTTCGTGGACTTTTCCTCACGGAAGTGGTGGGTCTCACGGTGATAACCAACCACTTTCTGTGCCTGTGTTCAAAATGAACACGACCACATCTTGTGGATGGTTTCAAACCAATCCACAAAGACGGTGGGATTTACAGGAAAAATACCACTGTATGTGAAATTCGTCAAGAGGGTTTTGGAAAATCCCTATTCTCACACTCATCCACCCTATCATGTGGGAAACCACGGGCATGATCTTGTGATCATGCGTTCTCCCAAAATGCTGACCCCAAATGAATACGATGTGTTTTTCAGCTTTCTGGAAAACACGGTGATGAAAAACGCATACTGACAGTAAAACCGCTCCGAGCGTTCTGCCCGGAGCGGTTTTGCGTCAGCAGTATTTATGCAGAATGGTCATAGACGGAGGGAGAAGTCATGCGTCCTTGCACAGCTTGGTCAATTCTTCGATGGCGGCATCCTCGTCCGGGCCATCGGCGGCGATGGTCACGGTCTCGCCGCACTTCACGGCCAGACCCATTACGGCAAAGATCTTCTTCATGTCGGCGACTTTGCCGTTCTTAGTCATAGTGACTTTGCTCTCAAAGCCTTTGGCAGCTTTGCTCAGGATACCGGCGGGACGGGCGTGCAGACCTTCTTTGTCCTGAATGGTGATATCGATGCTCTTCATAAAAAATCTCTCCTTTTTGGAATCGTTATTGTAAGTGCTCCAGCACATAGTTCATATCGGAAGTGGTCTTGAGCTGTTCCAGCGCATCCTCGTCTTCAAGGATCTCGCAGACATTGCCCAGCAAGTCAAGATGGTCGTTGCCGACACCGGCAATGCCGAACACGAGGTAGGCTTTTTCATCGCCGAAGTCCACGCCCTGCGGATATTGCAGCAGGACAACGCCGGACTTTTTAACGGTGCCCTTCTTCTGGCTGGTGCCGTGGGGAATGGCTACGCCCATGCCCATGTAGGTGCTCACCAGCTTTTCGCGCTCCACCATGGCATCGGCGTAACTGTCATCCACATAGCCCCGCTTTGCCAGCAGCGCACCGGCGGCACGGATGGCCTCCTCCTTGGTGACGGAGGGCAGACCCAGTTGGATGTCCTCCGCCTGGATCTTCATCACGGAACCGTTGGCTTTGGAAGCCTCGGTCACGGCAGCCGCCAGAGGGGCTACGGCTGCATTGCGCAGGTCGGATACGATCTCCTCGTTGGCGGCAGCTTCGGCCTTGGCATCCAGTGCCGGGGAAGTGGAGGTCAGTGCGTTGTACAATGCGTCCAGATGCGGATCTGCAAGGAAGTTGTCCAGCGTGATGAGCTGTGCCTGCGGGGCGCACTTGGCGGCACGGTCAGCCAGAACGCGCTGGCAGACCACCACGTCCGCGTCGGCGGGGATGGTATCCACGCTGGAGTTGGTCACGGTCAAGTCGGGGCGCTCCGCCTTAATGCGGTTGTGGAACTTGGTAGCACCCATGGCGCTGGAACCCATACCGGCATCGCAGGCAAAGACGATCTTGCGGATCTGACCGACATTTACGGCAGTAGGCTCAGGAATCTCGCCCTTAGCCTGTGTCTTCATCTCCTTCATTTCGTTCTGGGCATCGGTCAGGCTCTTGGTGTGACCGGAGGTCGCTTTCAGAATGACCGAGGACAGAACAAAGGAAACAGCACCGGCGATGACAACGCCCAGCAGAACGGTGAGAATGGAATCCCGGGGAGCCATTGCCATGTAGGCGATGATGGAACCGGGAGAAGCAGGACCGGACAGACCTGCACCGGTCATAGAGTAGAACAGGATGGCACAGAAGTTGCCCACGATGGGGGCGATGATGATCACGGGATTCATCAGGATGTAGGGGAAGTAGATCTCGTGGATGCCGCCCAGCAGGTGGATGATGACAGCACCGGGAGCGGACTGGCGGGTGGTGCCGTCCTTGCAGAAGAAGCAGTAGGCCAGCAGGACACCAAGACCGGGACCGGGGTTGGCTTCCAGCATATACATGATGGAACGACCGGTCTCAGCGGCCTGGCTTGCACCGATGGGGCTGAAGATGCCGTGGTTGATAGCGTTGTTCAGGAACAATACCTTGGCAGGCTCAATAAAGATGGACACCAGCGGCAGCAGGCTGTGTGCCACAAGGAAGTCCACACCGGCGGTCAGCACGGTGAGGATGGCGGTCATGAACGGGCCGATGACGTAGTAGCCGAGGATGGCCAGCAGCATACCCAGAATGCCGATGGAGAAGTTGTTGATCAGCATCTCAAAACCGGCGGGAATATGGCCTTCCACCTTCTTATCGAATTGCTTGATGACCCAGCCGGCCAGAGGGCCCATGACCATGGCGCCCATCAGCATGGTGTAGTCCGAGCCGCAGATGCAGCCCACCACGGCGATGGCGGCGATGACGCGGCCGCGGTCGCCTGCAATCATCTTGCCGCCCTGCCCTGCAATGAGGATGGGCAGCAGGTAGGTCAGCATCGGGGATACCATGCTGGCCAGCTTTTCGTTGGGGAACCAGCCCGCTTCAATGAACAGAGCAGTGAGGAAGCCCCACGCGATGAATGCGCCGATATTCGGCATGACCATGCCGCTGAGGAACTTGCCAAAGCGGGAAACAGCGTTTTTCATTTGTAGCTCTCCTTTTTCACTTGAAAGGCAGGCGGTGCAGCTCCTGTGGCATGGGAGCTGCGGCCTGCGGACGGTTGTTCGGAGGAGCTTTCGTTTCGTTCTGGCACTATTCTAGCCGATAATGCGCCGGATTTCAATGGTGACAAGCGGTGGGGTTGTCACCGGAGGATGGTGACACCAGTGGGCTGATACGGCAACATTTCCAATGGATGCGCGGGTGATTTGTGCATATTTGCTGATGCGCCGGGATACAAGACGGGAACAAGGAAGCTTTTGTCACCGGGCAATGGTGACAAAAAACACACAACTTCTTTTCTGCGTTGGGGGCTGGCAGACGGGGTGGCACTATGCTACAATAGAAGCAATGGGTAACTTTTGGGAAAAGGAGAGAAGCAACATGGGTGCGGTGTATCGTGAGGAACTGTCGGCAAATGCACGGAAGCTGATCGAGCAGCTGCTCAGCCTTCCGCAGGGCTGGGTGACGGCGGCGGCGCTGGCTGAAAGCATCGGGGTCAGCCGCCGCACCGTGCTGCGGGAGCTGCCCGCTGTGGAGCAGTGGATGCAGGCTGCCGGGGCACATTTTGTGCGGAATCCCGGCAAGGGTCTGCTGCTGGATGAAGCGCCGGAGCGGCGAGACGCACTGCGCACCCAGCTGAACAGCGGCGACAGGAAAGAACTTTCCCGCGCAGAGCGGCGGCAGCAGCTTTTGACAAGGCTACTCAGCGAGCAGGAGCCCTGCAAAACAGCGGTACTGGCACGGGCGCTTGGCGTTTCGGAAAGCACGCTGTCTGCGGACTTGGATGAACTTGAGACCAAGCTACACCCCTACCGGGTGGAGATGTTCCGCCGCCCCGGCGTGGGGGTCTGGCTGCAGGGGGATGCTTCTTCCTACCGGAGGGTGGTGTCTGCCCTGCTGCTCCATTGCAGGACAAGTGCGGTAAAGGACTGCCGCTTGGGCTATCTGCAGGCACAGCCGCCGGTCTATGAGCCGGGGCGCATCGTGCTGGGGGCACTGGTGCTGCTGGCTCCGGACGACGGGAACGGCGTCCCGGTGGAGGTCATGCAGAATGTCAGCGGGCAGCTGATCGAAACGCCCCGGCTGATGGAGGCACTGCGCACAAGCGTGTGCATCCGGATGTAGCCGAGCACCCCGCCATCATGGGTCACGAGTTCGCCGGTGATATCGTCAAGGTGGGCAAGGCGCATCAGGACAAGTTCAAGCCCGGCATGAAGTTCACCCTGCAGCCCGCCCTGAACTACAAGGGCACCATGTGGAGCCCCGGCTACTCCTACGAGTTCTTCGGCGGCGACGCCACCTACTGCATCATCCCTGCCGAGGTCATGGAACTGGGCTGCCTGCTGGAGTACAAGGGCCGTGCTTACTACGAGGCTTCTCTGGCCGAGCCTATGAGCTGCTCCATCGGTGCTTTCAACGCCGCCTACCACACCAAGATGGGTGTGTACCATCACGATATGGGTATCAAGAAGGGTGGCAAGCTGGCGATTCTGGCCGGTGCAGGCCCCATGGGTCTGGGTGCTCTGACCTACGCACTGCACCGTGATGTGCGCCCCGGCATGGTGGTGGTCACCGATATCAACGAGGATCGTCTGGCCCGTGCGGAGTCCCTCTTCCCCCCGAAGGAGGTCAAGGAGAAGGACGGCATCGACCTGTACTTCGTCAACACCGCCAACATGGCAGACCCCGCTGCCGAGCTGCGGGAGCTGACCGGCGGTACCGGCTTTGATGATGTGTTCTGCTACGCCCCCATCGCGCCGGTGGTGGAGCTGTCCAGTGCTGTGCTGGGTCGTGACGGCTGCCTGAACTTCTTTGCAGGCCCCACCGACAAGCAGTTCAGCGCCAAGATGAACTTCTACGATGTGCACTACAATTCTACCCATGTCATGGGCACCACCGGCGGTAATACCGCCGACATGATCGAGTCGCTGGAACTGACCGCCGCTAAGCGCATCGATCCGGCTGTGATGGTCACCCACATCGGCGGTCTGAACGCCGCTGCTGAGACCACCCTCAACCTGCCCAAGATCCCCGGCGGCAAAAAGCTGATCTACACCCACCTGACCATGCCCCTCATCGCCCTGACCGATCTGCGTGCCAAGGGCGAACAGGACAACGACCCCCGCTATACCGCACTGGCTGACATCGTGGATGCCCACAACGGCCTGTGGTGCCCGGAAGCAGAGGAATATCTGCTGGCAAACTTCAACCCGGAGGACTAAGCAGAACGTGCCATGGGACAGGACAAACGCAGACAGGAGGAATCCCCCATGGAACAACGCCGCAATCAAATCGTGGAGCTGGTGAACCGCAAAGGCAGCATTAGCTTTGCCCAGCTCAAGGAAGCTTTCCCTTCCGTTTCGGAAATGACCCTGCGCACCGACCTGAAAGCACTGGATGAAGCCCGCCGTGTGGTGCGGGTGCATGGCGGTGTCAAGTCGGTGGAGCAGGTGGTAGGCACAGACGACCTGCTGAGCCGCCGTGCCGCCCGCAATGCCGAAGCAAAGCAGATCATTGCCGAAAAAGCCGCTGCTCTGCTGCGCCCCAACACCACCCTGTTTCTGGATTCCGGCAGCACCGCCACAGCAGTGGCCCGGTGCATCCCGGATCAGCCCATGCTCATCTACACCAGCGGCCTGAGCTGCGCCATGGAGCTGGCAAAGCTGGAAAAGCCCAATGTATCCCTGCCGGGCGGCAGACTGAACCGGTTCAGCCTGAGCGTCTGCGGTGCACAGAGCATCCAGACGATGGAGGGCATCAACTTTGATCTGCTGCTGCTGGGCGTGACCAGTTACAGCCCGGAAACCGGTTTTACCTGCGGCGTGGAGGATGAAGCACGGCTCAAGCAGACCGTGCTCCGCCGCTGTGACTGTGAGCAGAAAGCCGTGCTGCTGGATTCCTCCAAGATCGGACTGAAAAGCACGTTCCACATCTGTGAGCTGTCCGATATTGATATTGTGATCTCGGACGGAAAGCTGCCCGTAGAATTTTTACAGGCCTGCCGGAACGCAGGCGTAACAGTACTATAAAAGGAGCGTTATTATGAAGATCATCCGCGCAAAAGATTATCAGGATATGTCCCGCAAAGCGGCCAACATCATCTCCGCACAGGTCATCATGAAGCCGGACTGTGTACTGGGTCTTGCCACCGGCGGCACCCCGGTGGGCACTTATGCCCAACTGGTGGACTGGTACAACAAAGGCGATTTGGATTTCTCCGAGGTCACTACTGTCAATCTGGACGAGTACCGCGGCCTGCCCAAGGAGCATCCCCAGAGCTACTGGTATTTCATGAATGAGAACCTGTTCAGCAAGGTGAATATCGACCCGGCCAAGACCAACCTGCCGGACGGCACCAATCTGGACACTGCCGCCGAGTGTGCCCGTTACAACGGTATCATCCACAAGCTGGGCGGCATCGACCTGCAGCTGCTGGGCATCGGCCCCAATGGTCATATCGGCTTCAATGAGCCGGGCGAAGCCTTTGAGCTGGAGACCCACTGCATCGACCTTGCTCCCACTACCATCGAAGCCAACAAGCGCTTCTTTGACGGCAACGAGAACCTTGTCCCCAAACAGGCATACACCATGGGCATCAAGACCATCATGCAGGCACGCAAGGTGTTGGTGGTAGCCAACGGTAAAGCCAAGGCACAGGCCGTCAAGGACGCCGTGACCGGCCCTGTGACCCCTGCCTGCCCCGGCAGCATCCTGCAGCTGCATCCGGACTGCATCCTTGTGGCAGACGAGGAAGCACTGAGCCTGCTGTAAACTCCCAAAGCCAACTTCTTCATTTACCATAACTTTGCTTAAGATCCAACCAAAGCACAGAAAGGGCCGGACTCGTTGCACGGGTTCGGCTCTTTCTGTCAGAAATAAGATTTATTTTGCTATCTTACGCAAAGAGCAACTCCAAAAGAGCCGTCATGGAGATGGTGGGTTCGCCTGCTGCGGGATTTACGCTGAAAATACGCTGAAAAGAGGTCACCCCGATCGGTGGCCTCTTTTTTGCTGCCGCGAACTGTCTGGCTGCGGCAGCGGATAACAGCAATGTCCATTGCGCTTTGTTTTGCCCGGATGCGCACCCGCAGAAAGCTCTCCCTCGTCAAACTGCCCAAAATACGCCCTTAAAAGTTTACTTGACGCAATTTTCAAATCAATATATAATTGGGTCAGAAACCAATTGTAGAAAAGGATGATTTCCAATGGCGCGCAGATACGACAGCAAAGAAGCAAAACGGCGGATCCTGACCGCCTGTGTCCGGCTTTTTCTGGAAAAAGGCTACACGAACACCAAGGTTGCAGAAATTTTAAAGGAAGCAGATGTTTCTGCCGGGTCGTTCCAGAATATTTTCCGCACCAAGGACGGTGTGCTGACCGAGCTGATCGGCATGATGTTCAGCAGGCAGTTCGGCGCGGTAAGGCCGCTGGCGGCAAACGCCCCCTCGCCGGTGTACCTCTACGCGGTGGAGACGGCTTTGCAGCTGGCGGTGACCGAGCTGAGCGAGAATCTGCGGGATATCTATGTGGAGGCGTACACCTTCCCCGCCACGGCGGAGATCATTCACCGCAGCACCACGGCCGAGCTGCAGGCGGCGTTCAGCGCGTATCTGCCCGGGTGCGCCGAGTGTGATTTCTACGAGATGGAGCTGGGCACGGCTGGCATGATGCGCGGCTACATGGCACGGCGGTGCGACCCCTACTTTACGCTGGAGCGCAAAATACGGCGGTTCCTGAGCATGAGCCTGAGTGCGCTGCAGGTCCCCGCGCAGGAGCGCGAGCAGGTCATCGCTTTTGTGGCGGAGATCGATATGCTTGCCGAGGCGCGGAAGGTGGTAGATGCCGTGCTTGCATCGCTGTCCGTGCAGTTTGATCTGAAAGGATAACAAGGTTTGATGACAAGGAGGGAGCAACATGAAAAAATGGCTGATCCGGTGTTTGACGGTGCTGGCAATGGTGTGCCTGATACCGGGGATCGTGTTAAAAGCGGCGGCAGAAACAGTCCCGGTGCACTGCGCCTTCTGTGGGATTAGGGAAGAACGTGAGGCCCGCAGATACGAAAAATATGATTCGAACTATCATAAGGTTTATGTAACTGAATGCCAGAACTGCCACAAGGATGGCAATATTACGCATTTACAGGTACATAGCGGCGGTACCCAAGGTCCCACCTGCACCGAGGGCAAAATCTGTGAAAAATGCGGCGCGGAATACGGCGTTCTCGGTCACGACTGGGGCGCGTGGACGCCTAACTACGCCAGCAACGGCACGCACACCCGCAGATGCAAGCGCTGCAACGCAGAAGAGACTGGAAGCTGCAGCGGCGGCTACGCGACCTGCGACACTCTGGGAATGTGCAATACTTGCGGAGGGAGTTACTACGGCGGTCACGCATGGGGCGAGTGGTCATCCGCCGGCAACGGCACGCACACCCGCAGCTGCACGAACTACTGCCGCGAAGTTGATACTGCAAAGTGTACCGGTGGCAAAGCAACCTGCAGCGCCAAAGCGGTCTGTGAGGTGTGTGGTGGGGAATACGGCGAAAAAGACTCAAATAACCATGATCTGGTGCAGCACGCAGCAAAAGCCCCCACCTGTACGGAAATCGGCTGGGACGCTTACGACCTCTGCGTCCGCTGCGGCTATACCACCCGCAAAGAGCTGCCCGCACTGAACCATGATTTGGTGCGTCACGTAGCGCAAGCCCCCACCTGCACAGAAAAGGGCTGGGCTTACGATACCTGTTCCCGCTTGGGCTGCAGCTATACCACCCGCACAGAGCTGCCCGCATTGAACCATGCTCTGGAGCAGCACGCAGCAAAAGCTCCTACCTGTACGGAACCCGGCTGGGATGCTTACGAAACCTGCTCCCGCTGCGACCATACCACCTATGCGGAGCTGCCCGCGCTGAACCACGATTTGGAGCAGCACGCAGCAAAAGTCCCCACCTGTACGGAAATCGGCTGGAATGCTTACGAAACCTGCTCCCGCTGCGACCATACCACCTATACAGAGCTGCCCGCGCTGAACCATGATTATCAGGCTGTTACCGTAGCCCCCACCTGTGAAACAGACGGCTATACTGTTTTTACCTGCTCCCGCTGCAAAGACAGCTACACCGCAGACCCGACCGATCAGCTGGGACACCAGTTCGGTGCATGGTCCCCGAACGGAACCGGCTCTCAGAGCGCCAGTTGTCTGCGAGATGGCTGCGCGCACACTGGCAGCACGGATTGCCGGAAGTTTACTTTCCGCACTGCGGAAGGCGAAACGCTGATCTTCTGCCCCGTGTGCGGGCAGGCAGAAAACGCCGCGCAGCTGGAAAAGATCGAAGCAGCAACGGCGTGGGCTAACAGCGGCAGTCTTTCTGCGGAGGATGTGACCGCACGGACGAACGGGGAATACCTGAGTGTGGCCTTTGAAACCGCAGGCAGCCTGACGCAGCCCACCGGTTTGGTCAGGCTCGCGCTGCCCGCCGGACTGCTGGAAGGCAAAACGCTTGTGCGCATTGCCCCGGACGGCACACAGACGGAGCTGCCGTTTGAAACAGAGCGCGGAAAGCTCATCTATACGCTGGATTTTGCAAACAGCGCGCTGCCCGTAATGCTCTTCCGGCTGGTACCCCAGACCACCGCCCTCTGAACGCTTTTACAGCGGCACGAACAATAAAACGCAAAATGCCCGCCCACCGTGGGTCTCCACAGGTGGGCGGGCATTCTTTTGTGCCTTTTGGGGCATAAAAATACCCCCGGAGGATGCAGCGCTTTTTACGCTGTCTACTCTGGGGGCAGGATAGCAAGCGCTGCGCGGCAGCTCCCGGAAGCGGACACTGTCTTGCTGAAAAAGCACTTCCTAGCGCTGCTCCTCCGGCGGGCAGCAGCTCTCCCGGGGGATGAGCTTATGCGGCACGATGATCTTTGTGGCCAGAAGGTTCGGGTTCTCAATGTGGTTGATGGTCTGGCTGGCAGCCTCCATGCCCAGCTGGTAGGGGTTGACGTCCACGGTGGTCAGCTGTGGGCTGCCCTGCCCTTTGTGCGGATGCCCCCCTTGGCAAACCCGGCGGGATTGCGCTATAATAGAGCCGTAACAGTTCCACAAAGGTGTGGTAAGGGAGGTGCGGTCATGATCCGGGTGGCGATCGTAGAGGACGACGCGGAGGTGCAGGGGGTATTGCAGGAGTATGTCCGGCGGTATACCCGGCAATACGGGACAGAGTTTGAAGTGACGGTCTTTGCGGACGGCGTGGATATTCTGGAGGATTACCGCGCGGTCTACGACATTATTTTTCTGGATGTGGAGATGAAGCATCTGGACGGCATGACCACGGCAGAGCGCATCCGGCAGATGGATGCAGACGTCATCCTGATCTTCATCACCAATATGGCGCAGTACGCCATCCGGGGCTACTCGGTGGGGGCGCTGGACTATGTGCTGAAGCCGGTACCCTACTTTGCCTTTTCGCAGCAGCTGCTCAAGGCGGTTGCCCGGCTGGAAAAGCGGGCAAAGCACTACCTGACTGTACCGGTGGAGGGCGGGCTGCGCCGGCTGGACACCGCAAGCATCTATTACTTGGAAAGCGAGGGGCACCGGGTGCACTTTTACACCGACGAGGGCGATTTTTCCGCCCCCGGTGCTCTCAAGGCCTTTGAGGAAAAGCTGGCAGACTGCCCCTTTGCCCGGTGCAACAGCGGCTACCTTGTCAATCTGGCACAGGTGCGGGAGCTGCGGCAGAGCACCGTGCAGGTGGGCCCCTGCGAGCTGCAGGTCAGCCGCCCCAAGCGTAAGGCTTTTCTTGCCGCACTGACCGACTACATCGGAGGTGAAGGCTCATGACCGCGCTGCCGGATATCCCCCGGCTGTACACCGCCCTTGCCGAGTGTCTGGCGGTGTTGCTGTTCACCCCGGCGCTTGCGCCCCGCTTTTCCAGAGCGGTCACCGGGGGTATCACCCTGCTGTGGGCGGCGGGACTGTCGGCCTTTCTGGGGCTGACGGGCGATGTGCCCGGCGGGCTCTGGATCCCCTGCATGGTAACGGCCATCGGGCTTTCCTACTTATATTTATGGGGTGTGTGGAGCATCACCCTGCTGGAAGCCGGGTATCACTGCGCCCGGGCGTTTATTCTGGCAGAGCTTGCCGCCAGCGTGGAGTGGCAGCTGCACTGCGCCCTCTGGCCCGCCCGCGGCCCATGGGAGCCGCTGTCTTTGCTGCTGCTGGCGCTGGTGTATGGGACGCTGTTCGGCATCATGTGCTATCTGCAGCACCGCCGTCCCCAGCCCGCCGGGCACTTACAGATCGGCGGCAGCGCCGCCCTGACGGCGGTCATGCTGGCGCTGACTGCCTTTGCGGTGAGCAATCTGGGCTTTCTGCCCGGCAGCGAGATCAACATGAGCATTTTTTCCATCCGCACACTGGTGGATTTTTCCGGCGTGCTGATCTTATCTGTGCAGCACGAGCAGCTGCAGGAGAACGCTTTGCATAGCGAGCTTGCCGCCATGGACGAGGTGCTGCACCGCCAGTACGAGCAGTACAAGCGCAGCAAGGAGGGCATCAACCTCATCAACCGGCGGTACCATGAGCTGAAGATCCAGCTTGCCCGCATCCGGGAGGAGCAGGACCAGGCCAAGCAGAACGCTGCCATTGCCGCCATGGAGCAGAACATCCGCCAGTACGAGGCCGAGAACAAGACCGGCAACCCGGTGCTGGATACCCTGCTCACCGCCAAGACCATGGAATGCCAGCAGGAGAACATTACCATCACCAGCGTAGCGGACGGCAGGATGCTGGGTTTTCTCACCATCCGGGAGCTGTGCACCATCGTGGGCGTGGCGCTGGACAACGCCATTGCCGCCGTCCGCGCCGAGCCGGACCCCGAAAAGCGGCTCATCAAGGTGGCGGTGTACAGTCAGGGCGGCTTTGCCATGCTGCGGTTCGAGCATTATACAGAGACAGCCCCCGCGCTGGATGCGGACGGTCTGCCAAAGCAGGGGTCAGATTTGAAAAGCGTCCGCACCACGGTCGGGCAGCACGGCGGCAGCATGACGCTGCACTGGGAAAACAACTGGTGCACCCTGCGGATCCTGTTCCCGCTGCCCAAAAACAAATAAATATTTTACGGCAGGTATCCCCTGCCGTTTTTGTATTTAGCAGGGTGCACAAAGAAGTGCGGGTTTTGTTTGTGCACAAGCACAATAAAAATTGAAAATTTATTGTAACTTTTGCAAACTGTGTGTCCAAAACGACAGATTGTGCAAAAGATGATAACGATGCGCCAATATCCGTTATAATGGGTCACAGTTGGGTACGGCCCAAAAAATATAAAAGAATATGGAGGAGACAACACAATGAAGCGCGATCCGAACAACAAAAAGCCCACAAAGTTGCTGACAGCTGTTACAGCACTCTTACTGGCAGTTGGAATAGTGGCAGATGTAGCAATGTTTGGTGTGTTTCCCAGTTCTCTGGACAAGGCATTCCCTGGCCAGAATGGAGACCCGGAATTGCAAAAAACATCTTATGCAAATGGCTTGTCAGTGGCTCAGAAAGTCGAGGAGGAAGGCGCAGTCCTTCTGAAAAATGACGGCGCTCTGCCGTTGGCAGGAACAAACCGAAAAATCAATCTTCTGGGCTATGCTTCCGCAAATCCGGTTTATGGCGGTACGGGTTCCGGTGGCAGCAGCTACACTGCAAACCGGACAGATTTTGTAAAAGCCTTTACGGATGCAGGTTTTGAAGTGAATCAAAATCTGGTCAATCTCTACAGACCCAAAAACAACGAAGGCGGAAATACATTCTCTGTTGATTTTTCCATCCCGGAACTGCCTGCAACCGAGGAATTGGCTAAGGACATGGGTGTGGAGTACCAGTATACTGGAGACTGCTCATTTGAGGCAATGAAGGATTTTTCGGATACTGCTGTGGTCGTGTTCTCCCGCAAGGGCGGTGAAGGCAATGACTTGCCCACTTCGATGGCTGAAAATACCTCGTATGCACCGGATCAGAGCAAGCATTATCTGGAACTGAACAGCGCGGAACAGTCTTTGCTGGAACAGGCAGAAGCGACATTTGATAATGTTATCGTTCTGATCAATTCAGGCAATGCGATGGAACTGGGCTTCCTGAATGATGAAGGCGTTGATGCAGCCCTCTGGATCGGTGATCCCGGTGATGTGGGCACGATTGGAATTGTCAACATTCTGACGGGCGCAGTCAACCCCTCTGGCCGTCTGCCGGATATCTATCCTTATGCAGTAGAAACGACCCCTTCTTACTACAACTTTGATACCTTTGAGTATACCAACTCTAAGGACTGCTTCAAAAACTTCGAAAGTCATCCTGCCTACCTTGTAGAGTATCAGGAAGGCATTTATGTGGGATATCGTTATTACGAAACCCGTGAAAGCTACGATTACACTACCCGTGAAGGAGAAAATCTGACGGGACTTTCCTACAATGATGTAGTGCAGTTCCCCTTTGGCTATGGCTTGAGCTACACAAGCTTTGACTGGGAACTGGAAAACACGATTCCGACTACCGTTACCGCACAGGATACGCTGGAGTGGAATGTCAAAGTTACCAATACTGGCAATGTGGCTGGCAAAGATGTTGTGGAACTGTATTACAGTGCGCCCTATTACAGTGCAGCTGAAGGCGGCAGCGGCTTGCAGAAGGCTGGCGAAGTACTGGGCGGCTTTGCAAAGACGAAGGAATTGCAGCCGGGCGAAACGGAAACGGTTACGATTTCTATGCCGGTAGAGCAGATGGCTTCTTATGATGCACAGAAGTACTACACTTCTACCGGTTCCTACGTGCTGGAAGCTGGCGAGTATCAGATTTCTCTGCGTACGGATTCTCATACGGTGAAAGATAATCTGACCATGACCTGCAAGGTTGCTGAGAATGAAGTGTTCCAGGACAGTGCGGTTGGCAGTGGTGTGGAAAACTGCAAGTATGTCGGCAAGCGCTCTTCGGACGAAGTGGTAGCAACAAATCAGTTTGATGATGCAGCTGGTGATGTGGCTTACCTCAACCGTGACACTTGGCAGATCGTTCCCGGTACCAGCAAGGAAGCAACTGCTGAACAGCTGGAAGCCTTCAACAATGCGCTGGTAGTGGATGATAGCTATGTGGATGCAGATGACACTGCGCCGACCTTTGGTGCAAAGAATGGCCTTACTCTGAAAGACATGGAAGGCCTTGCCTATGATGACGCACAGTGGGATAAGCTGCTGGATCAGCTGACCCTTGATGATATGTACAAACTGCTGGGCGCAGATGGCTGGGGAAGTGCAGCAGTTGATGATATCGGTAAGGGACAGACTTATGAAATGGACGGACCTGCCGCTCTGAGTTATGTGTTCGATGCCTTTATGGGTACCTGCACATATAAGACGGTTACTTATCCGGCAGAAGTTCTGCTGGCGGCTACTTGGAATGTAGACCTGGCTTCTGAATTTGGCGATGCAATCTCGCAGGAAGGAAAGGCGTGGAATATTTCCGGCTGGTATGCACCTGGTGCTAATACCCACCGCAATGCATTTGCTGGCCGTAACTTTGAGTACTATTCTGAGGATGGCTTCCTTTCTGGTTCCATGTCCGCTGCTACGGTTGGTGCGGCAGAGAAAAATGGTATGTACTGCTACATTAAGCATTTTGCACTGAATGAGCGTGAAACCTGGCGTCATTATGGTCTGTGCACCTGGGCCGATGAGCAGGCAATGCGTGAAATTTACTTCATGCCGTTTGAAAAGGCTGTGAAGGAAGGCGGCAGCACGGCTGTGATGTCTTCCTACAATAATATTGGTACTACTTGGGCCGGTGCAAGTACTGCACTGCTGACCAATGTTCTGCGTAATGAATGGGGCTTTATTGGCACTGTGATTACGGATAACAACGAGGAGCATGGCTTTATGGATATTGAAAAAGCTGTCTTGGCAGGTGGTACCAGTCTGCTGTTTGGCTGGGGCACTAAGACCTTCGATAACCTGAGCCAGACTGCTACCGGTCAGCTGAAGATGCGCGAAGCAGCACATCAGTATCTGTATACGCTGGCGAATAGCTACGGTGTAGATGTAGATGCGCCTGTGCCTATGTGGCGCACGCCTGCACTGGTAGGCAGTGTGATTGTCTATGTGTTGGTTCTGGCAGGTGTTGTGGTGGTTCTTCGCCGCCGCAAGTATAATAAAACGCTGGCTAATACCAATGCAGGTGCGGATGTGAGTAAGGCATAAGCACTGACCCGTAATCAAAACTGTCTTCCTTCTAATCCCGGAACACGGCTGCACGGCAGTTACGGCTCGCAGCCGTGTTCCCTTTTGGAAACAGAATCACGCTTCTTCTCCTTATGCGTGGTCCTGTTTCCAAAGGCAATACCGTTTCTACTGAAAGGAGATTTCCCCGTGAAACATCAGGATATTATTGCAAAACTGAGCCTGGAACAGAAATGCGCCCTGCTGAGCGGCGGCACGGTGTTCACCACCCGGGCGCTGCCGGGCAAGGGCATCCCGGCCATTACCCTGTCGGACGGCCCCAACGGCGTGCGCAAGCAGGCCGGTGCGGCTGACCATCTGGGCCTGAACCCCAGTGTGCCCGCCACCTGCTTCCCCACCTCGGCCACCGTGGCCAACAGCTGGGACCCAGAGCTTGGCGAGGCTGTGGGCGCAGCCATGGGCGAAGAAGCAGCGGCACAGGGCGTGTCGGTGTTGCTGGGCCCCGGCCTGAATATCAAGCGCAGCCCGCTGTGCGGCCGCAACTTCGAGTATTTCTCGGAGGACCCCTACCTTGCCGGTAAGATGGCGGCGGCCTACGTCCGCGGCATCCAGAAAAACGGCATTGCCGCCTGCCCCAAGCACTTTGCCGTGAACAGTCAGGAGCTGCGCCGTATGGCGTCGGATTCCATCGTGGACGAGCGCACCCTGCGGGAGATCTACCTGACCGGCTTCGAGATGGTGGTCAAAGAGGCGCAGCCCAAGACCATCATGTCCGCCTATAACCTTGTCAACGGCACCTACGCCAACGAGAACGCCCACCTGCTCATGGATATCCTGCGCAGGGACTGGGGCTTTGACGGCGCAGTGGTCACCGACTGGGGCGGCAGCAACGACCACGCCTTGGGCGTAAAGAATGGCTCTACGCTGGAAATGCCTGCCCCCGGCGGGGATGCCATCCGGGAGCTGATGAAGGCAGTGCAGACCGGCAAGATCACCGAAGCAGACGTGGACGCCCGGCTGGAGGAGCTGCTGGAACTGGTGTTTACCACCAAAGCGGCGGTGGACGCCGCACCCGGCAAGTTCGATGCCGACGCCCACCACGCACTGGCACGCCGGGCTGCTGCCCAGAGCATCGTGCTGCTGAAGAACGAAAACAGCCTGCTGCCCCTTGCAAAAGGGGAAAAGGTGGCGGTCATCGGCGACTTTGCCCAGACACCCCGCTATCAGGGTGCGGGCTCCAGCGCCGTCAACTCCATCAAGGTGGATTCCTTTCTGGACTGCCTTGCCGAAAGCGGCCTGAACAGCGTCGGCTACGCCAAGGGCTTTGACCGGCAGGGCAAACCCGACGAGGCACTGAAAGCCGAGGCGGTGCTGCTGGCAAAGAACGCCGATGTGGTGCTGCTGTGCATGGGTCTGGACGAGATCAAGGAGAGCGAGGGCATCGACCGCGCCGACATGAAGCTGGCAGAGAACCAGCTGGAACTGCTGGCGGCTGTGGCGGCGGCAAACCCCAACGTGGTGCTGCTGCTGAGTGCGGGCTCCTCGCTGGAAAGCGATTGGGTCAAGGACTGCAAGGCGCTGGTCTACGGCTGCTTGGGCGGTCAGGCCGGTGCGGGCGCACTGGTCGAGGTGCTCACCGGCGCGCAGAACCCCTGCGGTAAGCTGGCGGAGACTTGGGCGCGCAGCTACGCCGACACCCCCGCAAAAGCGCATTTCGGCGGCGACGGCCCCACTGTGGAGTACCGCGAGGGTCTGTATGTGGGCTACCGCTACTACGACACCGCCGGTGTGCCCACCGCCTTCCCCTTCGGCTACGGCCTGAGCTATACCAGCTTTGCGTACAGTGACCTGAAAGCAGACGAAAAGGGCGTGACCCTGACTGTCACCAACACCGGCAGCTGTGCAGGTGCCGAGGTGGTGCAGCTGTATGTGGCAAAGCCGGATGCAAAAGTTTTCCGCCCCGTCAAGGAGCTGAAGGGCTTTGCCAAGGTGCAGCTGGAAGCCGGAGAGAGCAAGACCGTCACCATCCCGCTGGACGATAAGGCGTTCCGCTACTGGAACGTCAAGACCGACCGCTGGGAGGTAGAGGGCGGCAGCTATCAGCTGCTGGTGGGCGCTTCCAGCGCCGATATCCGTCTGACTGCCGCTGTCACGGTGGCGGGCACCGGCGCACCCGACCCCTACGCGGGCAAAAATCTGGAGCATTACCGCACTGCACAGGTGCAGAACGTGCCGGACGCGGAATTTGAGGCGCTGCTGGGCCGTCCCATCCCGGAGAACAAGGTGCACATCGACCGCAACATGACGCTGGGCGAGATGGGACACGGACGCAGCCCCATCGGCTGGCTGGCGGCTGCCGTGCTGGGCACCCTGCTGCGCCGCAGCATCAAAAAGGGCAAGCCCGACCTGAACATCCTGTTCCAGTACAATATGCCTCTGCGTGCGCTGGCCAAAATGACCAACGGCGCCATCAGCATGGGCATGGTGGACGGCATCGTGATGGAGCTGCAGGGCTTCTGGATCATCGGTCTTGTGCGGGTGATCGTGGAGGCCGTGAAGAACCTCGTACTGAACAGCCGCATGGAAGAGCGCTTGAAAAACAGCTGAAAGGAAGCAGGCTATGAATTTCTGGAATAACTTTGCGGCAAAGCACCCCGCCGCTGCCAAGTGGGTGCGCGAGGGCGGCCTATTCGTCATCGTGTCCAACCTCATCACGGTGTTCAAGTACCTGCTGCTGCAATTTCTGCCCAAGGCCTTTGCAAGCCTGCCGGTGGTGGATTTCGGCTGGCCGGGCATCGACATTACCCTGTTCGGCGAGACCTTCAAGTGGAACATCCTCGGCTACGATGCCGCCCACGGCGGTCTGCCCTACTTCTGCGCCTACATGATCGCCATGGTCATCGGCGAGTGCATCAACTTCCCCATCCAGCGCAATTTTGTGTTCCGCAGCAAGGGCAATCTGGCAAAACAGATCGGCTGGTATGTGCTGGCCTTCTGCATCATCACCTGCATCGTCAACTCCATCAACTGCATCTGGGTGGCAGTGGCAGGTCTGCTGGTGCCGGACTTCATCTACAACATCGGCACCACCGTGCTCAACGGCGGCATCTCCATGGTCATCTTCTTCTTTGTGAATAAGATCATTTTCCCGGAGGGCGAAAAAGCCGCCAAATAATAAGCTATTCTCCTTCATTTTCTTCTTTTCATCATAAGCCAGAAGGGCTGCTCCGTTCTCCGGGGCAGCCCTTTTGGTTTGGGAAGAGAACCCTCTCAGTCATCTTATTTTTGTTTTTCTGCACAAAATGTTCTGCGGGCAGGGTTTTCCTCTTGACAAGTGGGCAAATGTTTCGTACTATATTTAGTAGTATGGAATCAAAGACGCTGTACGCAGGTTTCTGTGTGACCCCTGTACCCGTTTCAGGCAAAGCGTGCCTGTTTGATATAAAATGGAACCGTAAAGAGAAAAGCCGTATGCTTTTGCCCGTGCCGCCGGTTTTGGGTGGTGCGTATGGTTTTGGTGTCACTTTTTGCATTGAAAGCTCTTTCTATATCATTGCCCGTGTCCTGCTGCGCAGCGTCTCCTGCTTTTAATTTTGCATTGAATTGAAACAAAGGAGAGTGAACGCAATGACCGCGATCGGAGTGATCGTGGCCTTGATCGTTGCTGTTGTCGGCGTGGCTGCGGGCTATTTTATTGGTTACAACAACCGTAAAAAGACTGCCGAAGCCCAGATCGGCAGCGCCGAGGCCGAGGCTACCCGGCTGGTGAACGAGGCGATCAAGACCGCCGACCAGAAGCGCAAGGAAGCGGTTCTGGAAGCAAAGGATGAGGCTTTCCGTCTGAAAGCCGAGGTCGATGCCCAGAAGGCAGAGGCCGACAAGGAGATCAAGCAGCGCCGTGCGGAGATCAGCCGTCAGGAGAACCGCATCGACCAGAAGGAGACAGCGCTGGACCGCAAGACCGAGGCGCTGGAAAAGAAGGAAGAAGAGCTGAAAAAGCGCGCTGCCGAGGCCGAGGAGCGTCTGGCAGAGATCGATGCTCTGCGCGCCAAGGAGATGGAGCGTCTGGAAACGCTGGCCGGTTTGAGCCAGGAGGACGCCCGCGAGGTGCTGCTGCACAAGGTGGACGAGGAGCTGACCCACGAAAAGGCCGTGCGCGTTGCCGCCTACGAGACCGACCTGAAGGAAAACTGCGATAACATCGCCCGCAACCTTATCGGACAGGCCGTCAGCCGCTGCGCTGCCGACCATTGCAGCGAGACCACCGTCAGTGTGGTGCCGCTGCCCAGCGATGAGATGAAGGGCCGCATCATCGGCCGCGAGGGCCGCAACATCCGCGCACTGGAGACCGCTACCGGCGTGGATCTGATCATCGACGATACCCCGGAGGCCATTACCCTGTCCTCCTTCGACCAGACCCGCCGCGAGGTGGCCCGCATGACGCTGGAGCGCCTGATCGGCGATGGCCGTATCCACCCCGCCCGCATCGAGGAGACGGTGGAAAAGTGCCGCCACGATCTGGAACTGCAGATGAAGCGCGAGGGCGAGCGTGCAGTGATGGAGCTGGGCATCCACGGCCTGCACCCCGACCTGATCAAGCTGATCGGTCGGCTGAAGTACCGCACCAGCTTTGGCCAGAACGCCCTGACCCACAGCATGGAAGTGGCTTGGGTGGCCGGTCTGCTGGCAGGCGAGATGGGCGTAAACGTTACCATGGCACGCCGCGCCGGTCTGCTGCATGATATCGGCAAGGCACTGGATCACGAGATCGAGGGCAGCCACGTCCAGATCGGCGTGGACATCTGCCGCAAGTACAAGGAGAACACCCAGATCATCCACGCCATTGAGGCACACCACGGCGATGTGGAGCCCAAGACCCCGCTGGCCTTCATCATTCAGGCTGCCGACGCCATCAGCGCCGCCCGCCCGGGTGCCCGCCGCGAGAACGTGGAAAGCTACGTCAAGCGTCTGGAAAATCTGGAGGAGATCTCCTCCAGCTTCGAGGGCGTGGAGCAGGCCTTTGCCGTACAGGCAGGCCGCGAGGTGCGCATTCTGGTCAAGCCCGACGTCATCAGCGATGATCAGGTCATCCTGCTGGCACGCGCCATCGCCAAAAAGATCGAGGATACGCTGGATTACCCCGGCCAGATCAAGGTCAACGTCATCCGCGAGAGCCGCGCTGT
>OFSC01000985.1_pt1 | contig 20427 bp, 19 predicted proteins | sample 1543201 | NCBI WGS metagenome assembly OFSC01 (sample SAMN04209228, study PRJEB22552) | human gut metagenome | biome: gut; material: feces | host: Homo sapiens | place: USA: Oklahoma
GCACAGTTGAGAGATTGGAGCAGAAAGTCGATGAACTTTCTGCTTCACCAAAGAATACAGAGGCGGAAAGCACTCCGGCCTCTGTAAGTGTTGATACTAGCAAACTTGAAAAAGCTATTCTTGCTATGGCTGTAAAAGAAGGGGAAGCTATTGACAAATTGGTAAGATTAAGAGAGGCTATCTGTATCTTTACCGACCTTACCAAGAAAGAAGCAAGCAAAGATGAACAGCGAAGCAAACTCTTGTTTGATACCATTAATCAGGTGAAACAAGAGCTGAATGCCACATCAAAAAATGTGCAGGACAAACTTCACGCAATGGATAACACACCTCTGAAGAAAGTAGTGACTCATCGCTTCGAGCCAACTTCAAAGTCTGTTCTTCTTTTCATTGGTGGCTTGGCTCTATCTCTTGTTCTCTCCATTTGGGGCAATCTCACCCAATGGCGAGAGCATCAAGATTGGGAGGAGGCGGATTTGAAATATCGTGCCTTGCGAATGGTTCTCCCATCTGACGACCCGAACATTCGCTACATCGAAAAGAACTTCTCTGTATGCCGAGACGAAAATGTAATAAATGATGTGAGAAATCGTGTCACTGTTTACGAGGATTCTATTCGTCGCCTCCATGAAATGCTTGAAATGGCTGCTTACAAGGATAGCATAGCTAATAAACTTTGGGAAGAATCCAAGGGAATCAAACGAATATTAGAAAACAGGAAGTGACCCCATAATAACCTCTCTCATTGAATTGTCATAACATAAAAAATGCTCCACATAAAAACGTGGAGCATTTTTTATAAATGATTTAGAATGTATAAGCAACATTGAAAGCCCATTTGTTCATTCGTGTCTTATATCCATCACCAACATCTTGGTAACATTCATTATTTGTAATACCCTTTGAATAAGTTGCGCCTAAGGCAAAACCTTTAATTCGCATATTGAGTCCTATTTCTGCTGTCATATTCAAACGTTTTGGACCATAGATGTCATAACTATCAGTGTTGAACACTGGTTCCCCATAATAATCTGTTATGTCCTCATTATTGTCAGAATCATCAGCCTTATATGATGCTGCAATACCAATATTGAATCCGAGACCGCCATGTACCCACAATGCCACTTTGTTTCCAAATGGGAATCGGAACAAAGCATGAGCAGGTATATAAATATTGTGCTCTTGGAAGCTACTCCAATCATAATCATCATTCGAAGATATATACATTTCGTAATAAACACCAGAGTAGAATCCAAGTCCAAACTTAAAGCAAGGATGCACACCGACACCTATCTGGAAACCACGCAACCACTTGCTGTCACCTTCAAACCACGCAGGAGACTCCTTTACTTTCTCACCATTTCCTGAAGTAACAATCTGTTTCTGAACATATCCAACAGAGATATCAACAGGAGTAGGACTATACTCTCTTTCCCAAGGCCATTGGAAATCCTTGCGTGTCTCTACTGCCAACTGTATATCTGACGGCATATTAGCACTTACTTTGATAGATTTTGTTCTTGACTTTTGTCCATAGTAAGTTGCATAATACTTAAAAGTTTGACCTATAGGTCGGGTAACTTCATAGGAGTTTCCACTTACTACTACACCCTCGTCTGTATTTTTTAGCATATTATTGTTTTCAAAAACAGAAGCACTTGTACCAGCCTGCTTACCATTGTACATTGGCGTAACAGTATAGGTCTTGGTATTAAAGATAGTTTTGGTCGTATTTCCATGCAGTGTTATCATATTCTTCACAGCATCAGGATTTCCAGGGAAATAAGCAATCACCTCGTATGCCTTTTCTGCAAGTTGCATATTAGGTTGGTACTCCATTTCCATTTCGCCATCTTTGATAACCAATCGTGCCCCCTCTGGCTTTGTTTTTAAGTTGAGAGTGTATTTTGCTCTACTATCATGGGTGTAGATTTTTGTATCATCCTTTATATCTACAGTACCACGAACACTTCCATCAGCAGCATATATAGTTGCTACATGGTCACCAGACGGAGCATTTTCTATCGTTATTCTACCATTGCTGTCGGCATAGTGCTTCTTCGTATCTCCATTAATAACGGCGTAAGCACCAGGCAATTGTGTATCTATAAGAACAGGAGCAGGGTCACGAAGTACAAGACGATAGACTTTTCCTGCTTGTAAGCCACCTTTCTTGTTACGAACTGTATATTTAGAAATTCCATATTCCGAGAAATTAATCAACAGAGACTGATATAAATTTCCTTTAGGAACAATACGTAGGCTATTACTATGTTGCTCTACCCAAATATAATTGGCATACCCACCTCCACCAGGAGACAACTTTCTATCTATCGACTTTGTTGGTCTTGGGTCCGTTGATTCCACTTCTCCTGGCATAAAGACTTTTACCAAGGCTGAGTTTGCCAACTTTCCAGAGAAATTTGACGGTGTGGTGACATCAAAATCACTTTTGTCAGCTTCAGTAAAAGAGACTATTTTCAACTCTCTTCCTAAAGCAGCTTGCTGTGCATTTGCTTCCATGCTAGAGAAGCCTACAGCTAACAGACCTATTGCCAAGGTCTTCATTAAAAACGCTTTAATCATAATACTCATTTTTTGTTTATAATCAGTTTATCTAAAATCATCTACCATTATGAAATCATCATCAGGTGTATCTTTAGGTTGCCAAGCTCTGACATGAATGACTGGAGGGTCTTCATTGAAATCCCAAAGCAGAAACAGATACCCTGTATCTTCATATTCCTTTCCGCTTTTGTTTTTACTCTTCCAATGCTGAATAAGGTTTACACCATAATAATTACTCATTGCTTCCGAATTAGCAGGCGATATCATTATCTCATCAAAAGAAACATCTATGTACTTATTGTTTCTAAACAACATAGCCAAATTATTCAAGTACTCTTCCTTATCTTGAACTGTATAGGTTGTTCTCTTTTTAATCTGTTGACTAAAGTCACCCGATTCTTTACGAGTTTCCACCCTACCTGTTATGATGAGAGCATCATCACTATAAATCTTTCTCAAAGACTCCAAATCCTTCTCATTATAATAATTGCGAAAATCCTCTACAAACTTCAATATTTCGTTCTTTCGGCGCACATCATACACTTCCTGTTCACCCTTTGGAACTGAAAGATGATTGTTCAAGAGAGCAAAGCCTACACGTGTGATATTTCCCGATTTATCAAAAGAAATGGTCAACTCTCTTGTCTTCGGGTCTGTACAATCTTCAGGCTGTCGAACAACCGTCGCCTGAATACCTCGTGCTTGATAACCACTCGTTAGTCCATAGCAAATGCTTTTAGCGTTGCTTTGACATGCAAAACCGAAATTTTCCCACAGCATTTTTAGACGTTCAGCAGCTACAGTTCCCACCTTTCCATTCAATTGCAAAGAACGTCCCTGCTCCGCTGCCAGATTTATCTCAGTCAGCAAGGCGGAAGCATTACGCTCCATTCTTGATTTCAAAGCAGCGTTATAGATACCATCCGTAAAATGGAATGAGACTTCTTGCGCCAAAATACTCACAGTCATGAGTACCCCCATAAAAACTAACAACAATTTTCTCATATCGCTATTTCTTTATTTTCTTCTTCAATTTATCCATGAAATCCTTTGGCAGTTCCTTTCCCATCAGTTGCCGAACATTTGATGTTGGAATAAATAGCCATGCCACCCCCTCAACAACAAGACCTTTATCTGCAACTTTCTTGATAGGCCAGGATAGATTTAGGACATGAAGCCATTTGTTCTCATTGTTGAAAAGAAATAAATCAACTTTCATCTCTTTCTTACCCATACCCTCTATGCCAACAAACATTTCATAGCCTTTGTTTCTACAAAAAGTCATCAATTGCTTGAATTGAATGTTTACACTATCAGATTGGTAACGATATTTTTGGAATTTCAATTTGATGTTGCCATCAGGCAATTCCCTATTCGGTAGGAGCAGCCGATTGGCAATCGTCTCTTTAGGATATTTTGCATCACAAAGAGGAACAAAACACTTGTCCTTACACTCATAATACGTAGCAGTAGAAATACCATCAACAATGTAAGTCTCTCCAGGATGCACATAAAAGTTTTCGCCTTCGACACGGCTCATCACAGTAGAATCATTGGTAATACGAGATAAAACATCCATCTTGGCAGCCACCTTCATCTGCGCAATGAAAGCATCCTCCATGGATTTACGCTTGGAATCTGCTTGTTGTGCCGAAGATGCGACACAACAGCACAAACTCATTGTCATAAATAATAGTAGTCGTCTCATTTTTTATTCTCCTAACATAATAGTTTCTGTAGTTCCATCAGATTTATACCATTTGCCAAAACTCAGATGCCCATTGACATACGATCCTTCCACTTTATCTCCAGTCTCAGCAATACGCCCCTTAGGATCACGAGAGTCGATACGATGGTTTGAAGAGAACCTCATTATTCCTCTGCCATCAGGCTTTCCACTCTTTATACCTCCTTCCCAAGTTGCATATCCTAGAGAAAGAGTTCCTTGTCTGGCAGTACTGGACTGAGTTTCAACTTTTGGTGCAACTACCCTTACAGACTTAGGTTTTACTTTTGCGATTGCAGAACTTGTTTTTTTCTCTTCTTTAGTTACCACAACCTTCTTTTTTGTTGCCTCAGGCGATTTCGCAGGCGTCACTTCCTTTACCACCTTAACAGTATTCCCCTTTGGTTGTTCTTCACGAGTTCCATTCCATACGAAGAATACAGCCAAAGCAAGAACTACAACAGCAGTCAACCCAACTAAAGGTTTCTTCCACCAAGTTTTTGAAGCAATAGGCTCAGAATAGTTGGCATGTTCATCTATTTCCTGCTTGCTTTCACTCTGAGTATTGCCAATAGCTCCACTTACATGAGGATTGGTTGCCCTTGGATCACTCTTTTCACCTTTTACAGTGGAAGTTGCTTTCCCTTTCATGTTTGCGATGAGTTCTTCAACGCATACCTCACCTTGTGAATCTATAACTTCCTTAGCTATTTTTTCCACTTGGTCAGCCCTAGCTCTATCCCAAGTTTCCTTTTCCAGACACCATCGCATGATGTCATTGAGATTCTTAGACCATCCAGCACCAAGCAATGGAATCTCCGCCCCTTGGTTCATCATCACGCCACCCATACCAGAAAAGGGCAGTTCCCCTTCTGCAAGTTCATAGATAGATGCACCAAGAGACCATACATCACTTGCCAGAATGGGTTCTGGATTGGCAGAAAAACGTTCTGGTCCCATATAAGCTGGTGCACCAGCCTTCAAAGCCCGAGTCGATTGCTTGCTCATCGTATTGCGTATTCGCTTACTGATGCCAAAGTCTGTTATGAGGAAAGTTCCATCCGAAGCTATCAGTACATTGTCCGGCTTGATGTCTTGATGGACTATAGGCTCAGGCTTGACATGGTGCAGATAGGCAAGTCCTGCTGCCACATCATGGATAAATCGCCATATTGTACGTTCATCTTCCGATGTCGGTCTGAGTGTACCAACCATATCACCAGCAGAACCTGAGTCACAAAACCTCATCGTCAGCCAAGGATAATCTTGCCACACCCCAAAGTCCTTTGTCACCAATAGATTCGGATGTTCAAGACCAGCAGCTATACGGTATTCCTGTATAAACTCCTCACGGCCTTTGTGGTCAAGAGCCACATAAAACTTAATGGCTACATTTTCGTCCTTGGCTTTGTCATAGGCCAACCATACTTGCCCGAACGTACCACGTCCCTTGTACTCTTTCAGCACATAACGACCATTAATTTCTTCACCTTGTTGTATCTCAACCATAGTTACTTGCTTTGTTCTTGTTTTTTCTTCACTGGTGTAACTTCGTCTTTATTGCTACCTTTGGCAGGAACAGGAGTCAGTTTGTCTTGACCATTTTCCATTGGAACCAACTTAAAGCCACCCGTCTTACTCGTTTTGGAAGGTTTGTTTTCTCCTTGCTTAGCGTCTTTCTTTCCGTCTTGTTGCTTCTTCTCCAACTGTACTGGTCGTTTTTTTTCGTTATGACTTTTATTCTCTGCTTTCTGAAGCTTCTTAACTTTAATCTTCTTTTTTGGAAAATCAACATTCACCGTGTCAACATTTTCCTTGACTTTTGTGGAATCTACAGACTCTACCTTAGATGGAGTTTCAACATTTTTCTTCCCTTTTCCATGAAAGTTCAATCCTGCAATCACACCACAGAGCAATAAGAAACAAAATACGGAAGCCAACACTATTTTTTTTCGTGAAACTCGAATCGTCAATCCATCAAAAGTTTTATTGAGTGGTTTTTCTTGGGGACTTGCTGAACCTACAATTCCCTTCGTTCTCTCTTTAGCCACACAATCACCTGCCCCAGAGCATATCTTACAAAGTATGACAGTTACGTTGTCATACCAATCAGCCTTCTCTGCCGCTATCCACAGAGCCTCTCTACATTCACGAAGAGATTCTTGATGGTTTCTAATAATGTCTTCAAGATTATCACCAGGGTAAAGTTGTCCATTTTCATCATACGTTTTCTTGTCACGCAACACGCCACTCAAACCATCGCTACAAAGAAGGATGATATCATTATTGCACACTTTAAACAAGCGTGACTCTGGCTTTGCCTTTTGAGTCGTATCGCCAAGACTGCGAGTAACAATGTTTCCTTGCGGATGCTCGAAAGTTTGCTCGTATGTAATGATGCCTTTGTTGGCTAGTTCCTGTACATAAGAGTGGTCTCTTGACAGTGGTTCGATACCTGTTACTGGATTAAAACGATACGCACGGCTATCACCAATCCAAGTCAATGTCAACTCGCCATTTACAATCCATGCCATAATGAGTGTAGAACCCATCCCTTCATGTTCGCTATTGATCCGAGCATCCTCTTTGATCCGACGATCTGTCTCTCGAACCACCTCTTCCAAATAACGGCTACGGCTTTCATGGGTTGCAGACAACTGTGCCGTTATCTTTCCTGGGGCAAAGAACTCAGCCACCGTGTCATGGGCTATTTGCGAGGCAACCTCTCCTGCATTCATGCCACCCATGCCATCGGCTACAGCCATCAGCATACCACAATCTGAAAGCAAGATATCTTCATCGGCAACCAAATGACTAGGAGTATTATCCCCTAGGTCATCATCTACATAATAGTTGTCCTCATTGCCTTCGAGAGGGGCATTCGGGGCGTACTTGCCTGCAGCATCCGTCCATGCCGCCATACGGAAAATAATATGCTCTGCCATTATTTCTTGCCTTTCTTGTTTTGTTTCTTATTGCCTTTCTTTACATAGACATCATCTTCAACAGGAGTCAAACTATCTTTAGTTACATTTGGCTCAACGTTACTTTCCTTTTGCAACCCATCATTTTCTTTTATGCCAACAAAAGGAAATGAAACATTCCATTTATCTTCCTTCTCTGTTATTATACCACAAAGCAAGAACTTCACTACACCTACACCTGTTACGCTTGGTACAATGAAAATACCGCCAAGGATATTTTTATCTTTTGGTGGCAACACACTTTCCTTTCCATCTGTTGCCACATTCAGTTCTTTTTCTATGTAAACAAAAGACAACTTAGCCGTTTTATTCAAATCAGCATCCTTATCAGTATAAGCCCAAACTACCCATCCCTTTTGAACACCTTCTACTATATCATAATCCAAGCCTTTTCCTTTAAATATATTTGATTTAAAACAATAAGCCTCTAAAGGGTTCATAGTCTCTTGCAGAGAATATGTTAGAGAATCATAGTCTGTTTTTTCCCCTTGTTCTGTATATTCTGATAAATATGGAACAGGCTTATACCCATCCCGATAACTATTAAACTTAGAGTTGTACTCCCAAGGTCTAACCGCTTTGTCCGTCAACAAGAAACCATCCCTCAACTTTACACCAAATGTGATTTCCGTACCGAACTCGTCATGGTTATTCAGTCCATATAATTCACCAGTCTTTTTATCGGCAACTTGAAAACTCTGTCGTGAAAGGAAAAAAGCAGAACACACTGCATCTATCACTAAACCTTTATCCAAAGCTTGCCCTACATTATCTATCCCTTTCAATAGATCTTCACGGATGATTTGCCCAGGAATGACCTTTTGAGAATAAGAAAATGAAGCACATAAAAAACAAAAAAATAAAATAAAAAACTTTTTCATATCAATTATCATCTTAAATTACAAAGTGGAACAATACCTCCCATATGTTGTCCTGTACCAAAAGATACAATACCTATAGCCTTCGGCTTACCATTGTCATTATAGAAAACTGGACCTCCAGAATTACCATGTTCGTAATTATTACCCGTTATAAGGATAACTCCACCCTTTAACCCTCTACTGGATGTCTGGCAAGAACCATAAAGACAAGAACCTCCATCTGCTTTCATTCCAAGCGGATAACCTAACACTTGAAGTTTTACCCCTGCAGGTAAAGAAGAAGACAAAGAAGCATCCCCATGAATATTTCCACTCTTGTTTGCTCTAGCATAAGCCCAATCGTTTCCTCCACCTGTGGAGACCCTTACTTTTATCTTGCCTTCCTCATCTATAGCCATGGTTCTTTCTTCACTCGTTGGCATCCTAAAGTTTGTAGATAGTAGTTTTATTTCATCCGTAGGAGAAGTAGCTAATATATAGGATACTAATTTTACTCCATTTTCTCCTGCCATACCAGACAACAAAAGAGCTTCGTGTGTATCGTCTTTCATTTTCGACACATATGACTTTAGAAAACTAGCAACATCGAATTTCCAACCTTCAACACAATGCTTGGCTGTCACGAATCTTCCATCCGACAACAAGAAACCAGTACCTGTCCATCCTATATATCCGCCATCAGAAGTTTCCAATGGTATTCTCTGACCATTATATACTGCCATCACTACAGCCTGAATAAAATATATATTCTTCTCATAAGCCTGTAAATTAGCAGCTTCTCCACCAGTACTACTTGTCCCAACATGAGTACCAGTTCCACCACGTACTACAACCGTTTTTCTTATTGGACGCTGTTTAAGCTTTAACAAAGAATCCAATCTTTTTTGTTCTTTGGCAGATTCTGCCATAAGTTTCTCCAATTCTCCATTCTTACCTTTCAACGTTTCTAGTCTTTGTTGAGCATCAGCTATCAATCTCTCATATTCATTACCGCGGAGATAGCTCCATGTTCCCAAACCACCTACAGATAGGACTAAAAGTATTGACAAAACTGCTATCGCATACTTATAAGGTCTCAAAGCTTGCTGTCCAAACAAAGATAGTCGGCGTGTAAGCCCAAGCGAACCTACCGTACCTTTCTTTCCAGAAGGAGTAATGAACCCCATCTTGGGACCATTCACAGAAAGTTGGATTTCATCACCATTCTGGAGATACCATTCCTTCTGAACTTGATGCCCATTAAGGAATGTCGAATTGGTCTGCGACAACTGAACCAATTTCCAATTGTCCCCATCACGCACAATAGCTGCATGACGACGAGAAACAGTTGGAAACGATTCGTCAAATCTGACTTGGCAAGTAGAAGCTCGTCCAAGTTCAATCTGGTCAACAATAATCTGCTGATTTTCACCAGTTTTGTGATACTTAGAAGAAATCTTGTGCTCCAAGATATAAAAACGGCGGTCTGAGCCTAGCACAGACTGTACGCCTGCTCCAATAGAGCCTTTGAGCGTTCGCTTGTAGCGTTGAGTTGGTTGAGTCATATTTAAATTGTTTTTAAGTGTCCCACTTGCTTTTAAAAGAATACTTTCTAGAGTTTGCTTTCGGATAACCTTCCACACGTAATTTTGTATCACCAATGGTTATGATGTCTCCCACTTGTAGCACAAAGCCATGACTACCTACCTCTGTGGAATTGACATAAGTACCATTCATACTATTTTTCCATTGCCGATTGCGCCATTGACCATCACGTATAATCCACAGACCTGTCTCGGCATTTTGTTCCAAAGTACAATGACAACGAGAGATATAAGCATTCAAGGTGTCTTTAATCGGTATTGAATTGACAACTTCATCGTCCTCTCTTCCCATCGTCAGCAAACGGCATACACCATTCACCATATCATCTAGCTTATATATCTTGCCATACTCTTCTCCTTGCATAATATGCAGTTGAATGCCACTGTCACCTTGGCTCCATGATTCAAACGAAGTTTTCAAGGTTGGTCGATAATCTTTTGCCTTAATAGACTGCGGCATTAACGCCAGAACATCATCAACACTCTGAAGCCTTTCCTTGAAATTAGGTATCAAACAACCTTCCACCATTTTCTCCCATTGAGTTCCATTTGGCACTTGTTGCAAAAGTGTTCGATTCCACATCCCCTTACGACCTCGTTCTACATAGGCAGGCAAGTCGGCTTCCGTAGCACATTCACCGTATGGCAGCGCATAAGTAAGAAGTTGATACATCATGACACCAAAAGAAAATATGTCAGTAGTCGGAAGTACAGTAGCATTGCCTCTCCTTGGATTTATTTGCTCAGGAGGCATATAAGGAAATGTACCAAACTGTTGTTGTGGGATACCAAATATTCCTCGTTGAGTAAGTCGGTTATTCTGGTCGCCCGATATACCGAAATCTGTAAGTATTGCCGTTCCATCTTCTCTTATCAGAACATTTTCAGGTTTCAAATCACGATGAACCTTTCCCCGCTGATGCAAGTCACGAAGTCCATAAAGTACATCACGCCCTACAGCTGCGAAATCGACATTCCCTTTTTCGGCAGCCGTCATCAGGTCGCCATAAGGACAATACTCCATGACAATGTAAGGATTACCGCCGACTTGTCCTTTGGTGTAAGAATGTACGAGATAGTTACTTTCAATATGACCTGTCTCATACTCCATATCGAAACGTTTCAACAGTTCCTCTCGTTCTGCGGATGGCGACTCCCATAACTTCAGGAGTTTCAAGGCATATACCTTTCCATCATTCCCATTTACTTTATACACGCAGCCGAAAGTTCCTGCACCAAGCATTTTTTCCACAAGATAATCATTGTCAATTCTGTCACCAGAACAAAATTCACAACGTTCACATTGTATGTAATGACTGCTCATATATATAATAAGGTGAAAATTCCAAACTAATCTCTGAACTCGAAAAGACGGTTGCCTAAAGCAATAACATCTCCAGACTGCAACTTAGTCTTTCTGGAAACACGAATCATCGTAGAGTGCTGGTCGCTCAAATCCTCGATATACCAATCTTTCCCATCATTGGTAAGCACTGCTTGCTCACGAGACGTTATAGATTGGTTGTTAGGGTCTGTGTTCGCACGATTCAAAACGATTCTTTGCCCCGAATATGAAATAGGAGCATATTCCGTGTTTTCACGAGACCAAGGCATTGGCTTTAAAGAACAGAAATCATTACCTTGTGGGTTATCCCAAGCATTGACAGTTCCACGCATAGTTAATGGTTGCCCACATGAAGGACAGAATTTTGCACTTCGCAGCACATCCACTCCACATTTCGGACACTGCTTATTACCTGCCTGTGACTTCTGATAAATGCTACTAACTTTCTGTTGCATTCTCTCACATTGTTCTCGATTTCGAGAAGTTCCACACTGTGGGCAAATGTTCATTACAGGTGACAAGCTGTAACCACAATTACGGCAAATATCATTTTGATTTTCTGTACTTCCGCTATTACTCTCAGGGGAAAGATTACCACCAAAAGCAACTGCCTCTCTTAATGTAGAACAAAGTGGAGAAGACGCTTCTTGATTATAGTCATTTTGTTGAATAGATTTTTCTGCGTCCAAGTTATTTTGACTACTTAGGGCTGAACCACATCTTTCACAGCAAACAACTCCATCAGGATTTTGCCATCCACAATTATTACATCTCATATTTTATTGTTTTATTTATATATTTTAAAATTATCAGACAATTGGATCTAAATAAGGGGTTGGAATATAGGCTGTTACAGCAGTAACCAAACCATTCATTATTACAGCTACTCTCTGTTGCCCTTTATAGCGTGCCACTGTTCCTATAACTCCAGCAAATGCTCCTTTGGTAATACGCACCAATTGCCCTGTCTCGAATTTTGGTATTTCCTCATTAGAAATTATAATGTCATCAACTTCGGCTGCACATACTATCTTCAAGCTTTCCATCTGATAATTTGGTACTATTATTGGTGTTTTCTCAATTTTACAACCAACGTGAATATGACGATAATAAAAACGGAGAAATGGAAGGTTTACATTGTCATAAACATAAGTCTTAATTTCTTCTTCGGTGCCATAAGCGAAAAAAATATTGGGTAAACGAGATTCTGTAATAATTTTGCGCTTACCTTTGACAAGTTTAACAACATCCTTGGTGGGATAGAAAGCAGTAACACCTCTTGCTACCATATAATCATATGCTTTCTTCTCTCTACCATATGTAGTGCGAAGTGCATACCAATGAGGAACACTTTTTTCTTTGCTACAAATACGCTTAGAAGTAATTCCTGAAAAGGCACTTTTGGTGGACACCCCTGTTTGTGAACTCGTAGATGAAACAATGTTTCGAGCTTCGGGGAGGGCATTGGATGTAAGTCCAACGCAGGGAGGCATTCTTACTCCTCCTTCAGCGCAAACATCTTGCGATGTTCGTTCATAGATTTCCATATCGGTGTTAACTTATTCTAAGCAGAACCCAGTTAATAATAGGCACAAAAAAGCGTGGAATCGTCCTGTTGTCCATTCCACGAACTGAGGCTCTTGCATTGCCTATCTAAGTCGAACAGACAACGTCAGAGCCCACGCCGATATGAAAATCACTCCGTGAAGAGCCTATATAAAACTTTTGATTGCGCCCAACAAGGTACAATCTAAGCTTACAAGGTCTCCACGAGATTGATATAATCACACCCGGGACATCTACCGTTGACCATATTCAAGACTTAGATACTGAGAGGTTGCAAGATTTCAGTTCGTCTTAAACACAGCGTCAGATAAACGCCTTTTATATGTCTTGACTCTCTTCCCACCCATTGCCCGCTTATAACCAAGAAAGTTGTTTGGACTTCTCAGCTTTCAGCTCGGCGTTGGCTGTCTGTTTGTCGGTATTGAGAAATACTCAAATAGGCATACAGACTAAAGAGCCGATGCAAATTTAAGTATTTTTCTTGAAATACGGACAATGTTTTGCCGTCTTTCTTGTCAGCAAAATGCGATTTTAACATTTCGAGGGCATTTAGTATCGTATTTAAAAGTATGTGGTTACGAAGAGAACAAAGCGGACATTGTAATATTGTTGATTTTTTTACAACGATATTAACCCTATTGTTTTTTTGAATATTCGAATGGAGAGAAAAACTTAAGATTTTATAAAATCAGAGCAGAATATGTTGTTTTTCAAAAAATAGATATAACTTTGCACTCGTAACCAAAGCGTTCTTTGTATATTGCAAAGTTGTGAAAGAAAAAGAATATAGCTCGTTTCTAAATCGTTAGCAGTCACATTCTTTAAAATACTCAACTCGCTGATATTCAATAAATAAAAGAATTTACTGTGACTCGAGCAATGGTAGGTCAAATCCTTTTCTATGCCAGCCTTTTCTTTAAGTCTTCTTACGTATTTCGATACGTTGTCTGACTTCTTGACAAGGTGAAACACAAGACTTTCCGGATTGTCATCCGTCCGAGGTGGCAACAACGATTGCGCCATTTCATTGAGCGGAATAATGGCAGGACGCTTTGTCTTTCGCTGTATGATGCTGATTGTCGGCACGCCATCTATCATTTTAATATCACACCACCTTAGATGCTGCATATCGCCAAGGCGAAGGGCAGTCATGGATGATAAGCCAAATGCCAGTTGTACGGTCCGTTCATTCTCGCATTCAGCTTCCACCGCCAGGAAACGTGTGAGTTCTTCGGGCGTAAGATACTCTCTGTGTTTGTCAGGAGCATGGAAGCGTTCCAACTTGTTTAGACTGTGTACAGGATTGAATTTTACAAGTCCTTCACGTATAGCCTTGTTAAATATCGCTTTAACTGTTTCCTCAAATAACAGTAATGTGTAATCAGCCAACCGTCCTCCGTTGGTTTTGATTTGGCGTTTGTTGCGATACTTGTTGCGCATATAGTCAAAAAGACCGCAAATTTCATCTTTACTGACATCTTTCAGTAGGATGTCTTTCTTTTCTACTCTTCGCAGATAAGTGGCTATACGTTTGCGGACAACATTCTTATGACCTATCATCTTCTTGCAGTTGCCACAATCAACAGACCATTTGATATAATCATCGCACCATTGTAACCAAGTCAAGCCGTTGCCTTGTTCTTCGCTTTTGGCATTCTCTTTCTCCAATACAGGAGGGGTGAGGATGCGCTCTGCTCGTATCTCCATAGCCTTGTTGTATGTAAGCCGATTGTGCTTTGCAGCACCAACGGCATCATCGGGCAAGAGATAGAGATGCAAGTTTTCTCTTTTGCGGAAGCCTGTCTCGTAGTATTCCAGATATAAGGCTCTTTTGCCTTCCGTCAGCTTACGTTCCTTGATTTCTATCTTCATTGTATTGCTGGTATTTGGTCAAACATTCCGTTCACGAGGTTCACGGTTTCCAACTTCTTCTTGTCAACAATCTTGGCGTAAATCTCCGTCATCTTGATGCTCTTGTGTCCGAGTATCTTGCTTACTACATAGATACTTGCACCAAGGGTCAGGAGCATCGTAGCCGCCGTATGTCGTGAGCAATGGTAGGTTATATGCTTGGTTATACCTGCTGCCTCCATCCATTCTTTCAGAACCACTTCTACAGTTGTAGATGTGATTGTCAAGTTGTGGAAGATGTTGTCTATGCCTTCTTCTCTTTTAGGCATCCACTTCTTTGTTTCTTCCGATAAGGGGATGGTTACTCTGTCCTTGGTCTTGACTTGGATATGGTCAATGTATTCTGTCTTGCCGTCAGCAGCCTTGTGGATTTCACTCCAGTTCAAGGCTTTCATGTCGCTATATCGCAGACCCGTGAAACAGGAGAACAGAAAGGCTTTCTTCACCAGTTCATAACGGCATGGTGTGTTCATCACCTTCTTTATTTCCTCTATCGTCAGAAACTCACGCTCAGCCACTCGCTTCTGTGGCTTCTCCTTTGCCTCCAACAGCAAGAATGGATTTTGCTCAATCAGTCCGTCCCTTACTGCCTTTGCCAATGACGAGCCGAAATAGTTGACGAACATACGGCAAGTGGTGGTGCTGAGTTGTTTCTTTCCATCATTGTAGGTGCAAGTCTTCAAAAAAGTAATGAAGCCTTTGCAAAACTCCTTATCCACGTCTTTCAACAGAAACTCTGGCTTGCCTATATGTAATAGGTATTGGTCAATGCGAGCATGAGTGTTTCGCTTGGTCTTCATGGAAGACTCAGACAACTCGGCATTGTACTTCACAAAGTCATCCATCCACTTGGTAAGTGTCATGCGTGACTTCTTCACCTTGTCCCAATCCACAAGACCCTCTCTCTGGATGTCAAGAATGCGCTGCGCCTTGATTTGCTCTGCCAACTTTCTTGTATTGGCGTTTTGCAACTTGGTTGCAGCGTTGATTTCTGGCACAAGATAGAGTTTCAAAGTCTCTTTCTTTCTCAATCCCTTCTGGTAAATGTCAAGATAGAGGCTGATGTTGCCACCAGCTATCTTCTTTTCTCGGATGCGCACTGGCTCCTTCAAACGGATTTCCTTCTTCTTTCGTCCCATTTTATTTCCTTTCTTTTCTGATGTTAATATATTCTTTTACCTCTGATTATCAAGCATTTAGCTTGCGATACAAAGATAATACAACGAGGGACAAAAACGAGACAAAAGTGGGTAAACAATCCGCTAATTTAGGAAAGAATAACGAACCAATCCAAAATCGGCTTTCATTCCTAATAGACTGTAAATCAGTGATATTACATCACTTTACTATCCTTTCATTTCCGATGGTTAGACCCGCTTGGGATAATTGGTGGTTTTTGTAGGATAAAAGAATTTTTATACAACAAGTGATTTCTACAAATAGCGACAGATTTTGACAAGCAAAAGGTCTCAAATCAGCTAATTTGTGTTAATCATGCTACACTTTTGCAAGTATTCGACATTAAGCTATGCATTTTTCAAAGAAAAAGCTTATCTTTGCATCAGTATTAATAAGAAAATGACATTGTTATGATACTTAGAGCTACATTTGAAAATATATATTCCATCAAGGATGAGACTCAAATCAGCTTTGTGGCAGGTAAGAGCAACGCACATCCTTCTCATGTTTCCCGTGCAGAGAAGCGTGATGACATTTCTGTGCTGAAGGCTGGTATCGTTTATGGAGCCAATGCTTCCGGAAAGAGCAACGTCATCAAGGCCATTGCCCTGCTCCAGCAGATAGCCAATGGAAGCTTTCCGCAAAGCAAGGTGGAACCTTTCAAGCTTGCTGATACCGAAGAGAAAAACTCTAAGGTAGAAATCGAGTTCAAGACGAAGGGTAAATGCTTTGCCTATGGCATGGAGTTCACCGTCGGAGGAATCAAGGAGGAATGGCTGTTTGAAATCAACAGCCGTACCGACAAGAAAGTTTTCACCAGAAAGGTTACTGCAGACGGCAACGAGTTCACGTTTGGCAAGGTGGATGGAAATGAAGAAACATCCATGCTCCTGAAGTTCATCGCCCACAGTACTCCTTCCGATTCCAGCTTCCTTTCAGAGTATGTACGCAGAAACGGCAAGGGACTTGAAACCATACGCATGGCCAAGAACTGGTTTGCAGACGGCTTGAAGATCATCTTCCCAAGAACACGCCTGCAGGGAATTTCTTTCCTTACTGAAAACAATGACGAGCTGCAGGAAACGACTCGCTCGCTTCTTGCCTACTTCAACACGGGCATTTCAGACGTGCGGCTGTATAAAATGAAAAAGGAAGATGTGAATTTATCTTCCGATTTACTTGATAACATACTCAGCAAGGCCAAGAACGGCAAGGCGTACAGCATGGCTGCCACAGTTGGAGGCGAAATGCTTCTTTTCGAGGTAAATGCCAACGGAGGATATGAGATTTACAAGCAGAAGGCTGTCCACCGGAATCTTACTTCCGGCACAGAGGTTGTTTTTGATCTGAGCGAAGAATCAGATGGCAGCATCCGATTGCTCGACTTCATCACAATGCTCATCGATTTGAAGCAAAATGAAGTCGATTATCTCATCGATGAGATTGACCGCAGTATGCACCCGATGCTCTCGCAGAAAATCTTAGAGTGCTATTTCTCAGGACTGGAGTCTGGAAGAGACACTCAGCTCATCTTCTCCACCCATGAATGTAACCTGCTCAACCTCGACCTTATCAGAGCTGATGAAGTCTGGTTTGTCGAGAAGGGGAAGGATGGAGCATCACATCTTACATCCTTGGCAGAATTCAAGCCTCGCGAAGATGTTCGCAAGGGTTATCTTTTAGGACGCTACGGAGCCATTCCGTTCTTCGCGCCTATAAGTCAATTAAAATGGTAACAGCTATGAGACAAAGAAAAGACTTTCAACGAATAGAAGGAGTTAAATCTTCTCGACTCATCGTCATAGCTGCCGAAGGAAGAGCAACCGAAAACATTTATTTCGAGGCTATGCGCCAGGAACTATGTGCAACTAATGTACAGCTGGTTGTTCTTAACCGAGAAGATGATAACTCTAATCCAGCCAATGTTCATCGTCAGATTAAGGATTTCATGGATGAATACAACATCTTGGACGATGATCAACTATGGATTGTAATTGATCGTGACGACTGGAAGGAAAAGATGCTTGCCGACATTGCACAGCTATGTCAGCAAAATAGCAATCTCAGATTTTGCATGAGCAATCCATGTTTCGAACTTTGGTTGATATTGCACCTTGAAGACATCGAAGATTATTCGGAAGAGGACAAGAAAAACCTCTTTGAAAATCCTCATTTGTCAACTCATGGTACATGGACGAAATATCATCTTCGAAAACTGATGGGACATTATCAGGAATCAGACTATGATCCATCCATCTTACTTCCACATGTCGAAGAGGCTATATGTAGAGCAGAAAAGCTGGATATAAACCCAAAAGACAGATGGCCACAGACTACTGGAACCAGAGTATATTTACTCGCAAAAAGCATCATGGACAGATAATGACCGTACAGATAAGTCGTGGGATACATTCCAAGACGATGCAATAATACCAGAGCCCCTTACGTTATTACAGAAGAAGAGGACATCCGCAACCGAAGGGAGACCTTCATCAGGGAAATAGGCACCGAGAAAACGGTACTCATCACGATGAAATGAAGATAGATGGCAATTGGGATTCCACCGACACAATATTTGCATTTCTGATGCTCAATACAATGAGCCCGGCGCATAATAAAATCTTTAGTGCGAAATTCTTGAGTTTTGAGCGTTTGGCGCTATATTACTAATACACAGTCGGTTGTGTGGCTTGTGAAAAAAGTACGTAAACAAACGGGTTGTCAAAGTGGCTCATTTTGCAACAGGTTTTTTACCTCTTGTACGATATTTGCATAGCGGACATAAAGACATTTTTTGACAAGAAGACATTGACATGTGATATCCAGTCTGCTGCACCAACAAAAACCAAGCAGTATAAATCCATTTCTGAATATAGTTTGTATCTTTGCAGTTGAAAGCAAAACAAGACATTGCATATTAGAGCATGAAGAAGATATTATTCCTACACGGTTTCTTCGTCACGGGCAGCTGTCCGATGGCGAGAGCCTTGAAAGAGGCGTTTGAGGGGACGGCTGTAGTGCTGACCCCCGACCTCAGCCTCGCCTACTATCTCCTTGCCATCAATGCAGTTACATTCATCATATACGGCATAGACAAATACAAGGCAAAGAATGCCAAGTGGCGCATTCCCGAAGCAACGCTATTGTTGATGACAGTTATTGGTGGTAGCGTCGGTGCTTGGCTCGGAATGAAAGTCTGGCACCATAAGACGATGCACAAGAAATTCAAATACGGCATTCCAGCCATTCTGATGATACAGATTGCGCTGATGACGTATTTACATATGAATCTTTGAAAACAAATAGTTTGAAGAAAAAGATGGCAATGACTATTGATACAACAAACCTCTGTTCTCATCTTCAGAAGAAGTTGTTTGAACCTGAGGGTGTATATCATCCTATCTGGCAAGCCATGCAGAATGATGAGGAGTTGACTGCCGTGGTTCGCTCACGACAGCTTCATATTTATCGTAATGGCAAGAAGATTCTCATTCTCGCTGGCAAGGCTCAGCCTAAGATTATCAGAGAGGATAAACTGAATGAATTGATAATAATAAAATAAAGAACGAAGCTTATGAATTTTCCAGAAATATATTCAGCAACAGGCATGATGGAGCTGATTCAGCAGATCGGCTTTCTCCCTCTCCTTGATAGCGGCATTGAAGGCTTCTCTGCCGAAGACATCGTGGCGGAGGATTGCGGTTACGTAAGACTTCCTGAAGGCGGTTGGGACTGGCCGTTATGGAAATGGAAGGGCGAAATCGTGCAGGAAATGCCGTGTATGTACGGAAAGTTCTTCAACAAGAAAGCAGGATTCGTCAGCCAGGAATGGTGGCCGGACTTCTGCAACTACAGAAGAAGCAAGTTCCCTCGCCCAGATGAAGAATCGATAGAAGGAGCCATTCTCAGCACGCTTCAATCTACCGGCAGTCTCATCACAAGAGAACTTCGGGCTGCCTGCGGTTTCACGGGAAAGGGAATGAGAAGTAAGTTTGACGGTTATCTCACCCGACTGGAAATGGCAACTTATATCGTAACCGAGGATTTCATCTACCCTCGCGACAAGCATAACCATGAATATGGCTGGGGTTGGTCGCTGCTCAATACTCCCGAAGATCTCTATGGCAGGGAGGTTTGCCAATGCAATCGCACTCCACAGGAATCTTATCAGAGGATTTTCGAACATCTGAAAGAAATCCTACCTGATGCTTCGGATAAACAGATTATCAAATTAATAGGATAAAAATGACTTCACTTCAAGAAAGACTATTCGCCATACAGGATAAGCAGTATGCTGCTTTCCAAGCCAAACTGACACCGGGTGTGCCTGTGGAGAGCTTCATAGGCATTCGTGTGCCTGTGCTTCGCAAGTTCGCAAAAGAATTTACAAAGGAGGCTGAATGCGAGGATTTCCTTCAGCAGCTTCCTCACGAATACTACGATGAGAACATGCTTCATGGGCTCCTCGTTTCCGAGGTGAAGGACTACGAGGAATGCATTTGTCTTACAGACAGATTCCTGCCATTTGTGGACAACTGGGCAGTTTGCGACATCATGTCTCCGAAGGTATTTGCCAAACACAAGAAGGAACTATTGGCGAAGATCAAGACTTGGAGTAAATCGTCACATGTTTATACTTGTCGTTTTGGAATAGAGACACTTATGTCTCATTACCTGGATAAAG
>OFSC01000989.1_pt1 | contig 20380 bp, 16 predicted proteins | sample 1543201 | NCBI WGS metagenome assembly OFSC01 (sample SAMN04209228, study PRJEB22552) | human gut metagenome | biome: gut; material: feces | host: Homo sapiens | place: USA: Oklahoma
TTACTTTCTACTTGAATTGTTCCATTCATCATATCTATAAGAGATTTAACAATAGGAAGTCCTAATCCTACTCCAGGTACTTTACTTTCTGTACTTGTTTTTTCTCTAGCAAATTCTTCAAAAATATGTGGTAAGAAATCTTCTTTCATTCCTATTCCATTATCTATAATTATAAAATGATATTTTACTTTATTATTTTCAAATGAAATTTCTTGGATCAATAATTCAACATTTCCACCTTCTGGTGTATATTTAATCGCATTAGAAAGAATATTTAAAACAATCTCTCTTAATTTAGTTTTATCACAAATAATATGATGATGCTTAATCTCCAAATGATAGGAATAATGCAATTTTTTCTCTTTAATTAGCGGTTCAACTACAACATTTATATTTTTAACTAAATCATCTAAATCTCCTATTTCCTTTTTTAAATCTAATTTACCACTTTCTATTTGTGTCATTTCAAGAATATAATTAATCAAAGAAAGTAAAATCGTACTTGATGATTTAAGTTTTGAAATATAATCCAATGCCTGTTTTTTATTATCTAAATTATTTTCTAATAATTGTGTATAGCCAATAATTGCATTCATTGGTGTACGAATATCATGAGACATATTAAATAAAAATCTTGTCTTTGCCTGATTGGCATGTTGTGCCTCAGTAGCCACTTTTTCAATTTGTTTTGCATAAACAGCTTCTTTTTCACGTCTTAAAATAATTTGCCAATAACCCATTGATAACAAAATAGCTACCAAAACACTTACAATACTTCCAAATATCTTATAAGACATTGGTATCCAACCTTGAAAAGGAACAATTTCAAAATACCATGTATCATTAGGTACTTCACAAGCAACACTTAATGTATGATTTAAAGAACTATGACCACATGACATAATTGTCACATGTTTTCCATTGTTGCCCTCTTTCCAAACTTTAAAATGATAAGTGGCATCTTCTAATTTATCTACTTCTAATTCTTCTAAAAAAGCATCCCAATTTAAAACAAGAATAGAAAATCCCCAAAATTTCTTTTCATTTCCATCATTTATATAAATAGGGTCAAACAATAAAGCCCCTGTACCACCTTGTTTTAATTCATATGGACCAGCAATTGTATATTCTCCACTTTTTCTAGCAATATTCGCTTCTTTTTGACGTTCAGGAAGTTCCAACGTATTCATACCTATCACTTTTTCATTTCCTTTTAATGGATAGGCCTTTTCAATAATCCCATTAGGTGCTAATTCATATGCTTCAATAACATTTTTATTTTTTTTCATATAACTTGCAAGCTGATTAAACTGTTCATCACTGATTGTATGTTTTGAAGATATAATATTTTTAAGCATTTCAGAATTTTCTAAATATCTTCCAAGCTGTGTTTCTATTTTTCGAACAGTATCTTCTGCAGTATAACTTGCACTTATTTTCTCTTTATTTACTTCAAATTGAATTAAAAAATTAAAACAAATCAACATGACACCCATCACTATAATAAAAAATAGGCCTGTTTTTCTTTTTAATTTATTTAATTGAACAACTTCTTCTTTATTCATTACTTCTACCTATCTACTCAAATGATTCTTATGAGTCCATTATACACACTTATGTAAATTTTCTCTATAAAAAGCTTGATAAAATAAAAAAGAGCAATCTTAACGATTACTCCTTTATACAAATTAATAAGCTTTTGCAAAGTAAACAACTTTTTTAGCTGGTTTACCACAAATTGGACAAACATCTCCAAATGGTTCTTCATCTTCTTTGATACATCTTGATGTAGCACCTGTTTCTTCTTTGATTTTAGCTTCACAAGCATCATCTTCACACCACATCATACGAATGTATCCTGCTTTAGTATTTAAGATTTCTTTAAATTCATCATATGTTTTCGCAGTTCTAATGTTTTCATCTCTAAATTTCAATGCTTTTGCATACATTTCATCATGAATTTGATCTAATAATTGATGAATTGTATTTGGTAATTCTTCATTTAAAGCATATGTTTCTTTTGTACCATCTAATCTTTTAGCTAAGACACATTGTCCTTTTTCAATATCTTTAGGTCCAATTTCAAGTCTTAATGGAATTCCTCTCATTTCAGCATCTGCAAATTTATAACCTGGTGTTTTATCACTAGCATCCACTTTAACACGAAGTCCAGCTGCTTTTAATTGTTTTTCAATTTCATAAGCCTTATCTAAAACACCTTCTTTATGTTGCATAACTGGAACAATCATCACTTGAATTGGTGCCACTCTTGGTGGTAAAACAAGTCCATTATCATCTCCGTGAACCATAATGATTGCTCCAAGTAAACGTGTTGATGCTCCCCAAGAAGTTTGATAAACATATTCTTGTTTATTATCTTTATTTAAGAATTTAACATCAAAAGCTTTCGCAAAACCTTGTCCAAAGTAATGTGATGTTCCTGATTGTAAAGCTTTTCCATCATGCATTAAAGCTTCCATTGTATAAGTTTCTTCAGCCCCTGCAAATTTTTCACTTTCAGTTTTACGACCAGTGACCATTGGAATTGCAAGTAGATCTTGTGCTGTACTTCGATAAACTTCTAACATTTGTAAAGTTTCTTTTCTTGCTTCTTCTTCAGTAGCATGAATTGTATGACCTTCTTGCCATAAGAATTCAGAACCACGTAAAAATGGTCTTGTTGTCTTTTCCCAACGTACAACGGAACACCATTGATTATATAGTTTTGGTAAATCACGGTAAGAATTTACAATTTTTGCATAATGTTCACAAAATAATGTTTCAGATGTTGGACGAATAATTAAGTTTTCATCTAAATCATCTAATCCACCTTTTGTTACAACAGCACATTCTGGTGCAAATCCTTCTACGTGATCAGCTTCTTTTTGTAATAAAGATTGAGGGATCAACATCGGCATATAAACATTTTCATGTCCTAATTCTTTGAATTTTTGATCCATATGTTTTTTAATTTGTTCCCACATTGCATAACCATACGGACGATAAATAATAAATCCTTTCACATCGCTATAATCCATTAATTCTGCTTTACGACATACATCTGTATACCATTTAGCAAAATCAACATCTCTAGCAGTAATAGCTTCATTTTTCTTGTTATTTGCCATCTTTTTTCCTCCTCTAAAATGCTTCTCTATTTTACTATAGAAATGATAAACAAGCAAGATTAGATCATCTGAATCACACTTTGTTTTTGTTTTCTTTCAACTACAAGTTGTCGTTCAATACGATCTTTTAAATCACTAACATGTGAGATGATTCCAATTAATTTATTTTCATGATGCAATTCCATTAAACAATTCATTGCTTGATCTAATGATTGACTATCTAAAGAACCAAACCCTTCATCAATAAAAAGCGTATTTAATTCAATTCCTCCAGCATAATCTTGAACCATTCTTGAAAGTCCTAAAGCAAGAGATAAAGCTGCTTTAAAGGATTCCCCCCCAGAAAGTGTCTTAATACTTCTAATATTTCCACTTTCTTGATCAAAAACATCTAATTCTAACCCTTGCTGACTTCTTCCTTTACCTGCATCATCTTTTCTTAATAATTGATATCTTCCTTGACTCAATTGTTTCATGATCACATTGGCATAAATCAACATATTTTCAAAATAAGTTGCTAGTACATATCTTTCAATCGACACTCTTGCATTATTTTTACCACTTGCTAGATTATAAAGATCTAAATATCTTTGATAAGTATCTTCATCTTTTTTTAATTGTTGATTGATTTTTTGAATATCTTTGATCATTTTTTCTTTTAATGAATAATCTATTTTTAATTTTTCTAAATCATCATTTTTTTCTCTCAATTGTTGATTTACTTCTTTAATTGTTTCACTTAAGGAAGATAAATCAACATATGTTGAATCTTTGACTTCATTTTCTAATGAAATAATTTGTTCATTTAAACTCTTTAAAGAAATTAAATAATCTTGATATTTCTTTTCTAAGATACTGATTTGATTGATTTGTGTTTTTAAATTTAAAAATTCTTCTTCATTTATAAATGCATCTAAAGCAGTATGATATTTATTATCTAATTCATCATATATTTCTTGTTCTTGAATAATTTGTTGATTCAATGACGAAATTTTTGTTTTTATTTCAAGATATTTATTTTTGACCTTTTCATAATCCTGTTGAATAGTTTCTATTTCTAATGAAAGTTGACGATATTTTTTTTGAACTTGTTGATAATTTTTATTAACTTCTCCAATTTCATATTGTCGCATTGAATCATCTAATTTACCAGATAATTGATGAATTTGTACTTGAATATTCTCTAGACTTTGTGCTTGTTTTAATTCTTTACTTTCATAAGTAGACATATCTTTCAATGAAAGAGCCACACTCTTTTTAAGCTTTTGAATATATTTAAGTTCATCTTGTAATTCAAGATATTCTTTTTTCATTCTTTTTTCATCTTTTGATAAATGATCTAATTCTTTAATAAAGATTTCTTTAGATAACTCTTCTTGAATATTAAGTTCACTTGAAAGTTGTTTTGTTTGTTTAACAAGCATTTCCTTTTTTTGATTAGATAAGAGTATTTTTTGTAAGATATCTTGTAACCTATGTTCTTGTTGTTTTACTTTTTTAGCTTGTTGATCTAATTTTTCTTTTGTTATATCTTCTTTTTCAATTTGTGCCGGATGAGGATGATGTAAAGAGCCACAAATAGGGCATGGTTGATCCTCTTTTAATTGTAATGCAAAAATACCTGCTTGTTTTCTAAAATACAATTTTTCCATTTGATTATATTGCATTTTTTCATGATCAACTTGTTTTTCAACAACTATATAGTCTTCTTGTAAATCACTTTTATTTTCATTAAGTTTGAGTATTTGATCATAATAATCCGACAATTGATGAACTTTTACTTTTTGTTCGTTTAAACGAACATATTGTTGTTTGATCAGTTCATATTTAGATTGTACTTGTTGTTCGCTTTGGATTCTTTCTTGATCTCTTTGCAACCCATTTTCAAATTTTTCTTTCTTTTTTAAAAAGAGTTTATGTTCTTCATCTAACATTCTATATTGTTGTTTTAGAGTTTGTAAGTTTTGATAATCATTTTGATATTGATAGATTTGATTGATTAATTGTTTCGTTTCTTGAATTTGGTTTTGTAATTTTTCTTTTGTTTGTTGTTTGTAGTCAAGAGAATTTGCTTGTACCTTTTTTTCTTGATAATCTTTTTCAAGTTTTTTTAATTGTTTTAAAAAATCTTCTTGATTTAAGTTTAAAGTTTGAAGTTTCTTTTGTTGTTTAATATAAGAAATATATAAATAATTTGTTTCTTGTGCTTTTTTTAAAGTATCTATAGTTTTATTTAATTCTTGATAATCATTTTCTTGTTTCTTTAAATCTTGAAATTGTTGTTTTAAATCTTTTAATTGTATTAATCGTTGATTTTGCAAGCGATAGAGTTGTAATTGTTGTTTCTTTTGATCTAAATCTTTTTTTAAATCATCATATTCTTTTTGTTGACTTGCGATAAGTTTTGTTTGTTTAGATAAATATTCTTGATGATCTTCAACTTGTAATTCTTGCATCAAATCTTTCCTTTTATTCAATAACAAATCATATTTATCTTGATATACTTTCAAATGAACTTTAAGTTTTTCTTCTAACTTTTGATACGTTTCACTATGAAATAACTCTCTTAATACTTTTTCTCTTTCATCACTTGAAGCCATAATCAATTTTGTAAATTCTCCTTGAGCAATCATACAAATCTGTTTAAATTGTTGATCATCGACCCCTAATAAAGAAATCATTTTTTGATTGACTTCTTTAATACCTTCGACCATTTTGCCATCTGGTAAAGTAAGTAACGCTGAAGGTTGTTTAGGTGTTTTTTTCCCTTCTAGATAATATTTAGGATTTCTTTTAATTGTATAATTTTGTTGATGCAAAGAAAATGAAAATTCAACAAAAGTAGAAATTTCATTTAAGGCATGATCACACCTTAAACTGTCTGTTTGTCTAATTTGACCACTTGTTTTACCATATAAGGCAAAGATCATGGCATCAAAAATCATCGTTTTTCCACTACCTGTAGGCCCTGTAATTAAAAAGAGACCATCTTCTTGAAATGATTCAAAATCGATTGTGATTGTATCTGGATAAGGTCCAAACGCTGATAATGTAAGGCTAATGGGCATCATCTTCACTTACCTCCTCTAGTAATTGTTGAATAATTTCTTCACTTTCTTGACTCATTGCTTCACCTTTCATTTTTTCATAGAATTCTTTAAATATTTCTATTGGAGATTGTTTTTCAACATCTAAGGAAGAAGCTGTTTGATTTGTTTTAAGTTTTTCTAGTGATTGATAAGTAATTTGTAATAAATAAGGGTATTTTTCTTTTAAAAAATCATATGCGTGACCTATGACTTGTTTATCTAATAATTCTACCGCTACAAAATCATTTTCATTATTTAGATAATGTAAAACATCTTCATATTTTCCAACGACCTTCACTAGATCTTTTTGTGGCTTTAAAGGAATAATTTGCGTAGAAACCCCAGTTTCATCAATAGTTACTTCAACCATTCCTTTTTTTTGATGAACTTCATCAAATGAATACTTCATTAAACTTCCTGCATATCTTACATAATCATATTTAATTTTTTGACTTGCATGAATATGACCTAAAGCTACATAATCAAAATCTTTACATAAATCAACATCAATAATTTCACTACCACCCACGGAAAGAATTACTTCACTTTCACTTCTAATCACTTCTTTATTTCCCGCAATAAATTGATGTGTTACAAGAACTTTAGGATGGTCTTCAACAAATGTTTGTTGACTTAAATAATATGCAAAAGCATCCTGATACGTTTTTAAATCATCTTTTTCATATAAATAACGTATATAAGAAGGTTTAAAAAAAGGAACCAAATAAAAATAAACACCTTCTATTTCAATTGGTCTTATTTCTTTTTCAGGATAAGAAACAATATACAAACCTTGACTTTGAAGTAAAGAACTTGCAAAATCAAGTCTTTCACTGCTATCATGATTTCCTGAAATGATCAATACTTTTTTATGATAATGTAAAATCATTGCTTCTAAAAAATGATTTAAAGCAACTATACTTTCTTTAGAGGCAATTGCACGATCATAAACATCTCCAGCAATTACTAAAGTATCTATTTTTTTTTGAACCATATAATTCATCACTTGATTTAATAAATCAATTTGAATATCTAATAGATTATTTTGATAAATAATTTTACCTAAATGTAAATCCGCTAAATGTATAAATTTCATAATTCCTCCAAATCCAAACAATATATTCTTTTTATATAATCACCTTGATCAAAATCTTTCTTCAAACATGCAGGTACTTCTTTTGTTTCAAGATACTTAAATGGCAATGACTCAATAATCTTACGACTTGCTATATTATCAGGAGAACATGTAATCATTAATTGTTTAAATCCTTTTTCTTTTGCTTTATCAAACAATAATAAACAAGCATCTTTACTATAATGATGCCCTCGGTATTCCTTTTCTATCGTATAACCAATATGTCCATCATAATATCTTTCTTCATTACTACCTTCTCTTAAGACAATTCTTCCTACTTCTATATGATCGACCATGATTAAATATATATAATAAGGTTTCCAACCACGTGGAAGATTCTCTTTTTCATATGTTAAAAGTTCTAATTTCATAAAATCACCTATCCCTATTGTATCATGTATCTTTCAACAAATTAATATAATAATCTCTTTTAAATCCACTTATTTCCACTTTAAAAATTTATTTTACATATTCTTTATTTATTTAAAATATGCTATTATAGATAGTAGGAAGTGGTAAATATGTATAATTTATATAAAGAATATCTAGAATACTTTGACTGGTTAGATAATCAAATACTTTTACGTTCTCATGATAGAAAAATTAAAGAAGCGAATAAAAAAGTCGAGGAAGAAAAGCAAAAAGCTGAAGAAGCGAATCAAAAAGCCGAGAAAGAGAAGAAAAAAGCGGAGGAAGCAAACCAAAGAGCTGAAAAAGTAAATAACGAAATAGATAGTATTCTTGATGAAACAAAAGAAAGTATTATTAAGTATATTAAAATGCAATTTCATGAAGATATCAGTGATTTTATAAGCACTTTTTCTAAACAACAAATTCGTAATCTTCAAAAACATCTATATGATTTTGAAGAATTTGAAGAATTAAAAAATTGGGTTTGTCAAGAAAAGTGTGTAAGTCATTTAAAACTTACTAAAAAATAGGTTATTCAAGTTTGTAATTATTTCTTGTAGTGTCACTAAAAGAACTTGTATTTAATAAACAGCAGTGTTAAAACTTATCTTTAATACTGCTGCTTTTTGAGTATATAAAAGGTTATGCAATATATGAATAATTGCATCCTTCTCAAATCAAAAGAATAAGCAGACTCGCTTATTCTTTTTAACTATCTTATTAATTGTCTTAATTCTCCAACATCAAGAGAATATCTTTCTGCTACCATACGATTTACTTTTCCAGTATTTACTAAAGTAGCAAGTGATGCATTTAATGTTGTCATTCCTTCATTTCTTCCAGTTTGAATCATTGTATCTATTTGATGACCTTTATTTTCCCTAATTAAATTTTTAATAGCGTCATTAGCAATCATGATTTCTAAAGCAGCTGCTCTTCCTTTACCACTTGCAAGTGGTAAAAGTTGTTGAGTAACAACCGCTTGTAAAACAGAGGCTAATTGAGCACGAATTTGAGCTTGTTTATGAGGAGGGAAAACATCAATAATACGATCAATTGTTTTAGGAGCACCAATAGTATGAAGCGTACTAAATACAAGATGGCCTGTTTCAGCTAAAGTAATAACTGCTTGAATCGTTTCATAGTCTCTCATTTCTCCAACAAGAATAACATCTGGATCTTCACGCATGGCACTTTTTAAAGCTGTATCAAAAGAATCAACGTCTTCATAGACTTCCCTTTGATGAATAAGAGCTTGTTTTTGTTGATATACATATTCAATTGGATCTTCAATGGTAAGAATATGACAATTTCTCATTGAAGAAATAAAATCAATCATTGCTGCTAAAGTTGTTGATTTTCCACTTCCTGTAGGACCGGTTACTAGAACAAGTCCTCGAGGAAGTAAAGCCAATTTATGTAAAACATCAGGTAAATTTAATTCTTCTAATGTCTTGATTTGTTCATTGATGATACGAATTGCGGCTGTCATATAACCTTGTTGAAAATAAATATTAACACGATGTCTTCCTAAATCATTTACATAGACAAAGTCAGCATCTTCATGTTTTTCTACAATCTTTAAAATTCGATCTTTACACATTGATAAAATCATTTCTTTTATTTCTTCATTACTAAAAGCTTGTTCAAATCCAATAAGTTTTCCATCTTGTCTCAATGTTATACCTGTATTTTCACCAATATGGACATCACTACATCCTTTAATTCTTGCATCATTTAAAATATCATTAATATTTGCCATAACATTCCCCTTTAATCAATATAAGCAATAATCTTATTGAATTCATCTACTGTTGTTTTTCCTTCTTTAACTAGTTTTAAAGCTTGATCTCTTAAAGTTTCTACTCCTTGTTCTTCAACAAGATATTTCATAATATCATCTATTTCTTCTTGATTAGAAATCATTTTACGTACTTTACTATCTATTTCAATAACTTCATGAATAGCAATTCTCCCCTTATAACCTGTTTGATTACAATGAGGACAGCCTGTTCCTTTAGAAATATATTTAATTCCTTCTTGTAAAGCTAATCGATCAGATAAAGAAGTGGCTACTTCCTTTTTACAATAAGGACAAACCTTTCGCATTAAACGTTGAGCAACAACACCTACTAAACTGTTAGCGACCATATAAGGTTCAACACCCATTTCTTCAAGTCTAACAATCGTACTAATAGCATCGTTCGTATGTAATGTACTGACAACCAAATGCCCTGTAATAGCTGCACGAACAGAAATTTCAGCAGTTTCTTTATCACGAGTTTCTCCAACCATGATTACATCTGGATCTTGTCTCATTAAAGCACGCAATCCTCTATCAAATGTAAGGCCAGACATTGTATTGACTTGCATTTGATTAATACGATTTAATTTTCTTTCCACAGGATCTTCAATCGTTGAAATATTGATTTGTCCTTGAGCTAATTTTTCAAGGATCATATAAAGTGTTGTAGTTTTCCCACTTCCAGTAGGACCTGTTACATAGATAATTCCATGTGGCATAGACATCATATGATTCACTTTCTTAAAGTTTTCTTCTGTCATTCCAAAAGTACTTAAGCGGTCAATAGTACTATTAGAATTCAAATAACGCATAACAATCTTTTCACCAAAGATGGTAGGAATAACAGATACACGAATATTTAATTCGACTCCATCAATTACTCCCATAAAATGACCATCTTGAGGTAATCTTTTTTCAGCAATATCCATGTTAGATAAAATTTTAATTCTAACAATCAAAGCCGCTTGTATATTTTTATTTAAATCTAAATAATCAACAAGCATTCCATCAATACGCATTCTTACATGTAATTTATCTTCAAATGGTTCAATATGAATATCAGAAGCACTTGTATTATATCCTCTAATTAACAATGAATTTAATAATTTAACAACAGGTGTATCATCTTCATTCGCATCAAATAAATTTAGATCCTCTTCTACTTCAGGTAAAGTGGATTCATCAATATCATCTACTAAATTCAAAGTATCAACATCTGAATAATATCTTTCAATAGCAATTTGAATATCTGCTTTTGTTGCAAGTGAAACACTAATACGACAACCTGAAACAAGTCTTACATCTTCTAACCCATAATAATTTAAAGGATCACTTGTTGCTACTGTTAACACATTGTCATTAAAAGCATAGCCAATGACATTATATTTTTGTGCCATTGCTTCAGGAATCTTTTTAACAGCATTAATATCAAAATCTATATTATCCAATGAAACTAAAGGCTCAGCTAATTTATCAGATAAAGCTTCTAACATTTGTTGTTCACTAACAAAACCTAAATCTATTAAATGTTCCCCTAATCTTTTACTTCTATCTTTCTTTTGGGCATCTAATGCAATCTGTAACTGTTCTTCATTAATATACCCATATTCTTTTAATACTTCACCTATTGGTAAACTTTTCATGTGTCAACCTCCATCAATTTACTGTACTCCAAAAATAATTTGGATTTGGATTACCATTAACAATTTCTAACATATGTGGCCATGTTGTTGGATTATTATCTTTATTTATATTTTGCATGGCTTTAAGATATCCTAAATCTTGAGCTTCAGAATATAAAACAATATCACCCTTTAAGTATGCACTATTTTTATTCCAGTCACGAGATAAAATTTGCCATCCAGAAGATGCACTTGATCCGGGACCTCCAGATCCATCCAATACTTTCAAATAATATTGTTTAATACCGTTTTTTTCTTCATTATATATATAATCACCTATTTTATAATCCGTTTTATTAACATCATATTTAGGAATGCTATTTATTTGGCTTTCCGTGAGTTGATCCAATTTATTTAAAACTGTATCAGTTCTTCTTATTGAAATATCATCACAATTATGTACATCTTTTGTAACCGTATTTTTAGGACCAATATACTTCCAATAGGTCTGCTTTCCATTAAATCCATCTGGCGCATATCCATCAGAACTATCACTGCCAACTCCCATAGAATACATATCCTGTAAGCATTGATAATAACATTGTTCTTTTTCAAAAAAAACAATATCACCTTTAGTATATGCACTGAGTGGACTATAATTTTTATCTATCTTTTTCCACCATCTTGCTTTACTTTTATCAGGTGAAGTAGCATTACTTTTATCTTGAATTAACTGCCACCATGACCCATCACAATAAACAAAATCACCTTTACTATAATGTCTTCCTTCTACATAATCACCACGATTATTTTTCGTATTAATACATTCAACCTGTTTAGCAACTGTGATTTCACTGTCCTCTTTCTCATTATCATCGCTATTATTAGACGAATCATCTTTTATATAATAAAGTTTTGTATTTTCTGATAACTGTGTCGTACTAGAAATATTACTAAATAAAGTCGTTTTATCAGTTGTATTAATATTAAAGTTGACCAACTCATATGTATTCTTTGTTGAATATACTTCTTCTGTTCCATTTAAATACTTAAGCGTTAAATCCAAACGATATCCATTAGTGGTAAAACCTCTAACATCCATTTGTAAATCTCGATTATTAATATAATAGTCATCATCAAAAACTGCTTTACCATCACGATAAAGTCTACCTTTATTTTTATCGTTTTTTAATACATAAAGATAATGCCAATCTCTATCATCTGGTTTAGTATTTGATACTCTTACATCTGTTGCATAGGTGATTTCATTGCTAATAAAATCTAGAACACCATCTAATGTTTGTTTATCTAAAGATTTCTTGGTTGTTGTATCAAAATAACCTAATGAATTGACTAAGATTCCACCAGTAATTGTCATAATAATAGAAGCAATTAAAAGTACAACAACAATTTCAACTAACGTCATACCTTTATTATTTACTTTTTTTATCATCTTAGTCACCCTCTTTTCTATTTTGATGTTGTATAATAAATCCATTCATTACCACTTATTATTTTATAAAACTCTGAATATGTTTTATTTTCAAGTATTTTTGTACTTATTTCACTTTTTGGAATTAACCAAGTATCTTGATCATCTTCAACAGTTGTATTATCAAGCAATGCCCATATATCTGTTGGACGATCTCCTTTTTTTGCCTTATCACCAACTAATATGAATACGTATTTTTTGTATCCTTCATCTTCAAAAAAATCTTTATAAGTTAAATTTTCTCTAGTACTATCTGATATATACATACATGGTGTAATATATTTATACTTTTCCTTATCAAAATCTTTGTTATAAGTTCCAATAACCTCTAATAATGAATCTAGTTCTATATCAGGGTATATACTTGCATATAATTTAGGTAAATTTGTAATAAAATCTGATTTGTTTGCACCTGTTTTTTGCATCATCCACTCTTTTATATATTCTTTAGTCTTTCCTTCAAATAATTTATCATTTGACGTGACTCCTTGCTCTTTTAAATAATTCGAAAATTCTTGCATCATTTTGCAATAATTTTTATAAATATTTCTTCCTTTCACAGTTTCACTAATTTGGATAGATGGAATAAAATTTGAAAGATTAACATCTTTATATGTTTTACTTGTTGCTTTTTTATAAGTACCATTTACGACAATAGGCTTACTTCCTTCAGTTATAGTAATCGAATAATTAGCTAAAGTATCATCCACATCAATATCTGTATCTTTATTTTCTTCATCAACTTGAGCTTTTTGTTGCTTATTCGTTACATCTTTATAATGATTAGAATCTGTAAAAAGATTAAGTGCAGTAACAAAACCAACCACAATAATTAAAGATGCTGTACTAATAATTAATAGAGAGATGATTACTTCAATAAGTGTCATACCTTTTGTATTTTTCATATTCATCCCTCCTACTCAATTTTTAACCATTGATCTGTATTGCTTACAGCATTTTTTATACTGTCTACATTTAAAAAATCACTTTCTCTAAATGATTTATTTTTAGTAACATACCAAGATTGATCATAATAAATAAGATAAACATCTCCATTACTTGCACCGCTTGAAGGAGATGCATAGATAAAATACTTTCCATTACTATTTGGAAATACATGAAAATTAACATATAAATCTGGATACCATGTATTATTGTTAAAAACAATATTTTGATCTTTAACTTTTCGATAAATATCATCTTCTAATTTATCGAACTGATTATTTTGTGTCATACATGTTAAATACGCTTGTTTAATATGATAATCAGAGCCCTCTTTATTCTTAAACCACCAATCGCAATTATAATTAGCATCCGTAGTTTTATTCAAATACTTACATTGATTTTTATACCAATCAATAAATGTATAAATATTTTTAAAATCTCCATAGTATTGATTCAACATAACCGTAAGTCTTTTATCAAGTGTATCTGCTATATTACTTCCTTCTGGCAAACCAATATTATTGTCATTATCATTATCTGTACTACCATTATTCCCTGAATCATTTCCACTTGAATTACTATCAGTAGAAACATTTAAATTTCCACTTGTATCATACCTTTTACATTTCCATTGATTGTTAGACTGCGTTAAATAAGCATAAATTGTATAATCTTCATCATGATAATTAGCTTTTAGTGATGCAATAATTAAATTTTCTTTTTTTCGATTAATTTTAATATTTGAAATTGTTCCATAAGGAACAGAACATTCCATCTTTGATACATTAATTTGTTTACCTGTATCTGGAATTAGCTGAGAACTATTTTCATCATTTTCAATAGCACCAGCTAGAGATTTAATTGCCGAATTGGCAATCAATTCAACTTGTGTCTTATTTCTATTTTTAATAGATTGATTATAAGACATATATGCAAAAGACAAAGAGGCACCTACAATGACTACAAGAACCATAATCAATGTAATTGCCCATACAATTGTTGATCCCTTTTTATTTTTCATTGTTTGCACCTCTTTTACTATTTTTCTACCATATAAACTGTATATGTAATTGTTAAATCCAAGTTACCTGTTGAATTTTCATAGGCAACAGAATTAATATGTAAACCACTCATATTTTTAACATCTTCAATTAAATTGAGTAAATTAGCTTTTGTTCCTTTACATGTTTGAGTAACAACACATGAATAAACTAAAGCATTGGATGATTTAGATTCATCTGTATTATCATTTGCGTTATCAGATGAATTATCATCACTCTTTTTACTTGATAAATCTGTTTGTGTTATTTCAGACATTGTTAAATTAGTAGGACTAATTTTATGTTCTATTGTTAGATTTGTAATCAATTGATCAATATCTTCTTTTGACATAAGATTGTAAAATTGATCATTTAAAGCTTTAATTTCTTGATTAACATTCATAATTTGTGTTTTGATATCTTCTGTTGAAGAAGATGAACTTGTTCCTTTTAATTCAGTAAGTTGTAATTCTAGACTATCTTTTGAAGACTTTAATGATGTATGTGATGTTAATTGTGGTTGTAATAAAATCAACCATCCAAAACAAACAATCAATAAAATCACTAATATATAAATCAATGTCTTTTCTCTAGAAGAAAGTTTTTTAAATGAATCTTTAATCTTGTCCATTTGTTGTACCTCCTTCTAATGTACATGTAATCGATGATTTATAAGTAATTGGTGTTGTGTTCGTTACTGCTTGTGTTGTTGTCGCACCTGTTGTAGGATCTGTTACGGTTCCCGTTGTTTCACTAACACCACCATCTTGAGTATACCCATTGTAATCAACTGTTTTAAAAGTACCTGATTCTCTAAGTGTTCTTACTGTTTCTTCACAACCATTAACTTTAGAAGCTGTTACAGTAAGTGATATAGCTCCTGTTTCTTGATTAAATGATATTGAATCAATTGTTAAGTTCTTACATGATTTATCAATTGTTTCTAATATATTTTTATCAATTTGAGGGTATTTTGATAATGTTTGTGTAATTGTTTGTAAGTTTGTAAGTTGTTCATTGAGCTTACTTAATTCTTTTTGTTGATCAGAATTTGTATTAGATGCTGTTGCAGCAAGAGCCTCTTCTATTTGTGTATGCAATGTATCAACATCCTTTTGCAAGTTCCTATTAGTGATTGTTAAATAAAGTGTACTTGTCGCAAAAATAAGAATGAGTAAAACAGGTAATGCGATAAGCAAGAGTGTTTTAGAATTTGTATTTATTTTTTTCTTTGTTTTATAGACAGATAAAAAATCAATATCTTTGTTACTGTTTCTTGCCATCTTATCTCCTCCATAAACTTCCTACAAATAAATATTTATGAATAGGAAAATTATTATCTTTACTACAAGTATAGTTTGTTGGTTTAAAACGAGATGTCTCAATACTCAAATTAGAAGAAATAGTTGACATCAACATATCTTCTTCATAAGTTTCTAGCCCAGCAAAATAGATTTTTTCTAATTGAGCATCTTTATAAGCACCTTTAGTAAACTGCATTAATTTAGTAAGTGAATTGGATAATTCAGTAATAAAAGCAACTGTTCCACGATCAGAGAAAATACGTGTTCTATTAGCTATTTCATATTGTCCATTAATAAATAAATAATGAATAACATCTTGTCCATTGATTACTGTTAAAACATAAGATAGATTTGTTAATTTAAGAATAGATTCTGTTAATTTAATAATTGAATTTGTCATAATATCAATTGATTCTAATGAAATTCCCATTTCATCAAACAAATCAATATACGGCTTTAAAAACTCTTTTTCCATTGCCGCACACAAAACAAGTTGACCTTCTTTACCCTCAACTTTATCTTTTATAACAGCATAATCATATAATAAATCCGTATATTGACTTTCAACATCAATAAATTCATCCTTTACAAATTGAAGCATTTGTTTATGAGAAACTTCTGGTAAAACAGAACACTTCACTAAAATTTGTCCACTATCAACAACAAGTCTCACACTATCAACATTTTCTTTTTTTAAATCAAGTAAAACATCTCTAATAGGTTGATCATCAAGAATATTCCCATCTAACATTGTTCCTTCAACAAATTCAAATTCTTTGTAAGAAGAAATATGAATATTATTCTTTGAAACATTTCCTTGAACCATTTGTAATCCTTTTGTTGATAAAAATACAATATAACTCATAATTCCTCCTACATATTTCCTACATTGTTATACAATGTATAAATTGGTAATAATACAGATATAATAATTAAACAAATAACAACTGCTAAAAAGATAATCATTAATGGTTGAATAAGGGTAATCATTCTTTCTGATGCTTGTTCTGCTTCAAAATCAAAATCATCTGCAAGAGTAGTAAGCATTGATTCCAAACGCCCACTTTCTTCTCCTACAAAAATACTACTTGTTAATTTAATATCAAAACCATCAATGTCCTTGATTGCTTGAGATAAACTTTCCCCGTTTCTTAATTTCTTAATAGCTCCGTCAAACTGTGATTCAATATAAACATTACCAATCGTTGTTTTAGCAATATTTAAAGCATTAACAATAGACATCCCACTTGTGTATAAAGAACATAAAGTTCTCGCAAATCTACTCGTATAAATTGTCATCAACAATTTACCAAACTTAGGAATTTTTGTTTTTAATTTATCTACTTGAAAACGTACCTTTTCTACTCTAAGTAAAGCAATAAAAGTGACAACCAAACCTGCAGCAATCAATAAGACAAAATACCAATAATCTTGTAAAAACTTAGAAATACTAATATTGATTTTAGTAATCAATGGTAATTCAACATTTTTAAAAATATCAAAGAAAGAAGGAAGCACTGCTAAATAAACAATCAACAAAACAGCAATTGTAATAACAATCAAAATAATAGGATACATCATTGCTGACTTTGTTTTACCTTTAATACGATGATCCTTTGAATACTGATTAGACATCGTTAAAGCCGTTTTATCCATATCCCCACTTGCTTCACCTGAACGATACATTTGAATCATTAAATTAGGAAAAGCAACACCTTGAGCTTCCATAGCAGCGGATAAAGTATATCCTTGTTGTAACTTTACATAAATATTTTCATAAATTTTTTTTATTTTTTTATTATCTTCTCTTCGAACCATAATAGAAAAAATACGAATCAAAGATAAACCAGAAGCAAGCATTGTTCCTACTTCTCTAGAATAAGCTGATAATTCATTTAATTTCATTTTATACTGATTAACAGTCTTTTTAGTGACATCTTGGCAGCTTACTAAAAACAAATTTTGTTCTTTAAGCTTTCTCACTAAATCATTTCGATCATCAGCTTCTAACGTTCCTCTTATTGTTTTAGCTGACATATCTTTCGAAATATATTTAAATGTAGCCATTCTATCACCTCTTTACATCATTAAATTTAAATACCAACTTATAATTTCACTACCATAAGATAAAGCAATAAAAATACCAATTGATAAATAAGGACCAAAAGCAATATGTCCTTTTTTATTAATCTTTTTACTTACCAATAAATAAATACTATAACTTCCTGCAAGTAAAATACCAATAAAAGCAGCAAGTAAACTATACTTCCATCCTAAAGCTATTCCTGAGACAAACATTAATTTAATATCTCCACCACCAAAAGATTCAGCAATTAAAACATTTAATAAAATCATTGGTACAGAAATACAAAACATTCCAATAATGCTTTCTAACAAAGACATATGTCTTACATACATTAAAACAATAGATACAAGAAGCATAGCTATATTTAAACCATCAGGAATAATCATTGTATCAAAATCAATCATTGTAATCGCAAGTAAAATCATCGCAATCACAAACATTAAAATCGTTTCAATACTAAAACCAAAACGATAAAAACAAAACATACCAATCAATCCACCAAAAATTTCAATCAAAAAACCTCTAATAGGAATCGAAGTATGACAATAACGACACTTACCCCTTAAAAAAATATAACTTACAATAGGAACCAAATCATACCATTTTAAAGTCTCACCACAATGATCACAATGACTTCTTCCCTTGACAAAACTCTCATTTCTAGGAACACGATCAATCACAACATTCATAAAACTCGCAACACACATTCCTATTAAAAACATATATACATAAATCAAAATAATAATTGAATCCATAAAAACCTCATCTAATCAAAATTATGATTACTATCAGTACTTACAATCTTTACATCCTTATTCTTTGTGAGTGTAGCTTCAATACGATGATCATCATCACTGATCCAATACATTTTATAAGTATTGCCATTTCTTTCTACATCAACATCATCTAACTCTGTCTTTTTCGCAATAATACCTTTTAATTGATTATTATCTGCAGTATCAATTGTATTACCACTCAATATATCTTTAATATAATCATTTATATCATCTTCACTAGGATCATCTGTTGCCCTATACTTAGCCACTTCCGTTTCAACAACTGTATAAATAGAATGTGCCTCTTGAATATAGCGAGACTCTTTAGCTTCATTTACATAACCAATTACAGAAGGTATAGCAATCGCAGCTAAAATAGCTAAAATTACTAATACAACAATAATCTCTACCAACGTAAAACCTTTCTTATTTTTCATCTTTCTCACCCTAATTAACACTTACTGTTATATCTTTATTTCTTTTAATTACAGAATAAACATTCTTTCCATCATCACTTTTAAAATTAACATAGTACTTTGCATTATCTTTTCCAATATAACTACAAGTACCAAACGTCACATTTTGAATACCCGTTTTTTTTGTTATTGTTTCTGTTAATTCTTTTTTATACTCAGTATTATTATAAGTATCATCATTTAATTCATTGCCTAAAGCTTTATACCTTGCTTCCTCTGTTTGAATAACTGTATAAATAGAATGAGCTTCTTCAATATAGCGTGTCTTTTTAGATTCATCTACATATCCAAGAACAGCAGGTACAGCAATAGCAGCTAAAATAGCTAAAATCACTAACACAACAATAATTTCTACCAACGTAAAACCCTTGTTATTCTTCAATCTTTCCTTCATATGCCCATTCCCCTTTTTTGGTTATATTATAACACATTATCTAAAAAATACTAATAACTCACCAATTTTCTACAAATAAAATTGCATAAAAAAATAACTTCATTTGAAGTCATTTTTCTACTCTACAGAAATAATATCTACTTTTTTATTTCTAGTAATAATTGCTGATATCGTTTTTCCATCATCACTTTGCCAATTTAAATAATACTCTTTTGGATTTTCATTATTCGAATGAATTATTGTTACCTTTGGTAAACCCGTTTTCTTAGCAGCTATTCCTTCTCCAACACCATCATCTCCTAATTTATCACAAATCTTTGCAAACATATAATCTTCAGAAGAATTATATTTTTCTGGCTTATCAGTATAATCTATTTCATTTGCAAGTTTTGTTTCTTCAACCTGAATAACAGTGTAAATAGCTTTAGCTTCTGCAATATATTTTTCTTTTTTTGCTTCTTCAACATATCCTAAAACAGAAGGAACAGCAATTGCTGCAAGTATTGCAAGAATAACTAAAACAACAATAATCTCTACTAATGTAAAACCTTTTTTATTATTATTCATATTGATTTCTCCATATCATATATTTAAAAAAGATATTCCACTAATGGAAATATCTAGGCTATTCAAATAATTTAGGGGTCTCAACTTTGGGGGTCTACTTTAGGGGACAAC
>OFSC01000998.1_pt1 | contig 20249 bp, 31 predicted proteins | sample 1543201 | NCBI WGS metagenome assembly OFSC01 (sample SAMN04209228, study PRJEB22552) | human gut metagenome | biome: gut; material: feces | host: Homo sapiens | place: USA: Oklahoma
ATTGTTTTAATTATCTATTGCAAAGGTAGTCATTTTTTTGCAATTAACCAAATTTTAAATCTTGTAAATAACTGATAACCAATAGTTTAACTTTAGTTAACTTTTGGACGATACATATTCTTCTGGTGTATGTCCGTATTTGATTCTGAATGCTGTCTTCATAGTCGACAACGTATTCATATCGCATTTGTATAGATTACCAGTAAGAGATTTGGCAATACCAAGTATTCTTTCTTCTTCGTTTGATTTTTTACCTTCTTTTCTCATCCTTGCATAATAAGGGTTATCTGATTCATTCGAAGATGGTAAAGGCTTACCTTTTTGCCCACTGGACTCTGCATATTCTTCCCATGTACAGGAATTCTTCGTCCCTTCTCTTAGTATATTTTCTTCTTCCTTTTCTGCTTGGTCGTAATAAGCAATATTTCTTTCTCGACAAAACTCTTTCAAGGCTTCTGTTATAATCAGAGGGTCTACAGCTCCCCAGAAACGTCCATAACAGCCTCTCTTAAAACGGGAGAAGAAAAGTATTAGCTCAGACACTTTCAGATAAAAGTAGTCATTAGCAATGATTTCTGAGCATTGGCTTAACTGATTAGTTGTAAACTTCTCTTTTACTCCACAATATTCTGACAAATCTAAAAGCTGAGGAATAAGCCAAGCTTGTGCTGTTTTAGGTGTATATGTCCCATTTAGCTCCCCGAGCGTAGGATAATCTCCAAAATAACAGTCTTGTATATTCTTATACAATATAGGCTGTTGTGATGGAGTAACCGTGAGTAAAAATTCTTGAGCTGTACTTCCATACTTGGCTATTATGTCAGCTCTGCGAGGACAGCAAGGAGTCAACGAGGTTTGCTGCTTCGCCAATTCGTTGTGCTGCAGTATTGTTATTTGGTCTATTCTTTTTGTCTTCATTGCTCTTGTATTCTTTGTTATGATTTGACCATCGTGCCAGTCTTCTACTTAAATCCCATGTCTTTTCTTGCTCAAATCTTAGTTTAGAACCGGACTTATTAGGTTCGCTCCAATAATCAAAGAACTCTCTTACCATATCTTTCCCGTAAGTAGATACATACGGAATTAAACTGTTATAGAATTCTTTTGTACGTTTATCTGTAGCTTCCTTAATTTCTGCTTTTGTTTGTTTAGGTTTCGTCTCTTTCCTTTCCAATGATGTAGAAGATAATCCCTGCTTCTGATCTTGGTTATTTTCTTTGACTTCCTTACCAGATACATTGTCCGTGCAGTTATATTCTTCATAGTTAGTAATGGTTATCACGGAATGGCTGTTCGTGGATTCTATACTTATTAATTCTGCATCTTGGAATCGTTTAAGGCATGTACGAATTATCTTTTTAGTCAGCTTGGGGTTGTCACGTTCTATGCTACTTAAACTTGTAACAAATTGTCCCCTTTTAATCTCCTTGCTATGCCAAAGCGAATCCTCTTCATTTGCTGACGATAGCATGTAGAGGTAAAGGACAATCATTTCTGGTTTGTCCCACCATTCCCAATTAAGGATATTTCGAGGTATCTTAATCCAACCGTTTAGCATAGTAATCAAAAATCCTCAACTTTCTTACTTCTCTGCGTTAGCAGGTGGAACAGAAGCAATACTTGTCGAGGATTGAATATGTTTTCTCAGAAAGTTCCACGTTCCTGATGTTATTTTCTTGTTTGCAAAGATAGTTAAAAGTATTTGAAAAACCAATATTTTCAAGTCTAAAATATCTTAGACTATCATTATTTAACTTTTACTCTTATTGCCTTTTCACGGCTTAGTTCGTTTACTTTCTGAGAGTAATACTTTATTCTTTCTTCAAGCTCACTGTCAAGCCAATGACAAGTAGATTTAGCCTTTATACCAAGCTTTTCAAACCTACTTATTCCTATCTTACGTATGAGGTTCGTTTGGTACGATATAAGGTGGTCCGCACTAAATCTGTTACACGCTTTACATTCTGCGTGACAATTATCTTCATCATATCGTGTTGCCATATGCGTCCGGCTATAGAAATGTCCACAGTCCATGTCTTCAAAACTCTTAATTTTTCCACATGAGATACATCGGGTATACCCATTTGGCATAGCATCCCTAAGACGGATGTAAAGAGAAAAGATTCTATCAAGTTTTTTTACCAGATTGGGCTTACGTCTTACCTTGGGCTTTTCTTGAGTGGATTCTTTTTTTTCGCTGTGTGCGTTTTTTTTCTTGCGAGTGAGATAATATAAAGGCATACTATTTGAAATTGGTTTGAATAACTGTTAACTTCCCTATGGGCGTTATTATAGAAGTTGGTATTGATGCGTTTGCATTTTCAAAAATGACTTCCATCCCTGCAGCTACAGCTACATTCAGTTCTGTTTGACACCCTGCGCTTCGATTCCAATCCTGCAACATGAAAATCTCATCGCATTCAAGCAACATCTTCAAATCTTCTCTCATATGTTGATGTGTTGTGGAGTCAGAAGGCAATCCATTGTCAAGTGGATTCTTAACTTCATAACCAACTAATTCAAGTATTTCTTGCACCTTGGCGAAATACTGTTGCCTTTCTTCATAGCTATATCCACTTATCGGACCGCTTATATATATCTTCTTCATGAATTCTATTTTCATAATTACATATCTTTAAATAAAAGAGGAATAGTAAAACCTTCTTGCTCTTTACCAAGAATGAAGTCGCAGATAAAGTTTCGTGCATAATCTTCCGATATAAGACTTCTTTCCAAAGAACATAATCCAGCTTGCTTACTACCCTTTGCTTTTGATATAGTTTTCTTCTTTTTGTCTTTCTGATAGCTTTTCCCGCTAGTGGGTGTGCAGCCTACAAACCAGTACGCAGTAGGCTTCTTATAATAGTCCCCACGCAACATTCTATTTTTGTCTATTATCGTAGGAGGCATTACAAAGTTACTTTTTAAAAAAGTTTGTTCACTCCAAGGGTTCTCCATGATTAATTGCCCCCCCCGATTCTTAACTATAGAAACCAGCATTACTGCCAATCTGAAATATTTTTCTCTGTTTTCAGAACGTTTCAGAATCAAATCTGTAGCTTCTTTTATTGTCTTCTTCCTATAATTTTTGCAACCATAGTACATAGCCATCTGACTATATGCACAAAAATATATACATGGGAAAAAGGCAAAGATTAATTCATCTTTCTCTATTCTATCAAAGATAGAAGGAAAATTAGAGTATGCTTTTTCTATTTCTTTGAAAAGGTCTATTACATGATCTGTCTGTCCAAAGTCATTCTGTATATCATAATCTTCTGCCTCTATTCCGAGTTTTCTGAATTCATTCTTGAATGTTCCTGATTGCTCAAAGAAACAGTGTACCTTCTTTACTACCATATCAAAACATTACATTAGTTAATTGCTTACCTTGTGATTTTATGCACCATCTTGTACTTCCTGGCAGTTCAAGATCTATTTTCAGATGGCTGACATCGCCAAATCTTTTATAGTTTCCTCCGAGGTCTATAATCCATCCGTCCTTACCTTTGAATGGGCGTATTGCTCTTCCTACCATTTGATAATAAAGCGACAAAGACTTAGTTGGTCTTGCAAGTATGACTGTATCAAGAGCAGGGTAATCAAAACCAGTGGTGAGTGTTCCCACGTTTGCAACGACCTTAATCTTGCCTGATGTAAACTCCTTGAGTATACTTTCACGTTCTATTTTAGGGGTGGTCCCTGTCACTATGGCTGCTTTGATTCCAAGTGAACCGAGCTTATTTGTAAGTCTTTCTGCTTCATCTATAAATCGAGTGAAAACAAGAACTCCCTTTCTAGGTATCTTGTTCTTTGGCTTTAATACTCTGATAGTAGTAGATGTTAGTTGGTCATAAAAACCGCTGCGCTCATATTCGCGCTTTAGGCTCTCTTCATCATAGTCTGCTCCAGTTGAGTTGGTTTTTACTTGGCTCATATCAAGCTGTGTACAGTCAAAATATCGTAGCTCTGCAAGATAACCTTTAGCCAACAAATCGCTTATTTGACAGTAGTATAAGACCGAATCGAAAATCCTTGGGCGTGTACGAGTAAGGAACTTCAACATCGAAAGGCCATTGAGTCCTTTACCTAATCTATACGGGGTTGCAGTTAGTCCTACGACCCTACGGTTCTCCGCTTCTATGAATTCTTTGTATTGCCCTGCTTTACTATTCACATAATGGCATTCATCAATCATCACATTTTTGAAATGTGCGAAATCATGCATATGGTTCATCACGCTACCTATAGTTGCAAATGTTATGCGGTTTATTTCTTTGTATCCTACAGAAGCAGAGTATATTCCACAGTCAAAAACGCCATAACTTTGCAATTTAGCAAAGTTCTGTTCAAGAATTTCTTTGCTTGGCTGAAATACGAGCAATGGGCCATCAAGACGTGAAGCTATATCAGCTATAACGAGACTCTTTCCTGCCCCAGTGGGCAGGATAAGAAGTCCGTTACTTTTCGATTTACTTTGAAACGCCCTAACAGCTGCATCACTTGCTTTCTGCTGATAGTCTCGTAACTGATAAATCATTATTCTTCTGTTTGTTCGTCTTCCTCGTCACCAAAAGGCAAATCATTACCGTTATTGTCGGTACTGTCACTTTTATCTTCTTCTACAGGTTTGTCCACTTCTGGAAACTCTATACCGAACTCTTCTAACATAACCTTACGGTTTGTGTCCTCTTGAGCCCACAAGCTGCCCTTTTCAAATGGTGATATAGGTTCTACCTTACAGAGTTGGAATTTTTCGTCCACCCATGAGTAAGTGAGATAGTGTCCGTTCAAAGCGATACGCATGGTGTCATTGGCAGACAATCGGTAATAGGTAAGTCCGTTCTTTACTTTTGCAGCCAAGTCTGCAATTTCAAGCAGTACCGAATTGTAGGCTTCTTCTGCATCTTTCTTCATCTGCTTGATTTGCGCAAGAGTACATTCAAGTTCCGTCTTACGTTTAGGAGCTTCATTTTCCTGCTTTACGCAATATTCCTCACGGATGGCAGAAACCTCGAAACTGTCATACTTACGCTCTGCGTTTTCGCCGTTAGGGAAGGTCGCATTGAATTTGTCTTTCACCTTCTTGAATACCTCTTTAGCTGACTTACACTCTGGGCAAAGTACTAATACTTCACCGAACATTTCTTTGTCTTTGTCTGAAAGATTGAATTCTATTTCCTTCGGACAGTAATTTTTTAAATCTGATAACATAGTTGTATTTTTTTGTATTATTGATATTCTTTGTACTGCTCCATCTGCTGTTGGGCAAAAAACAAAGCTTCACCCTCGTTTGCGTCTGGTAGATATAATCCGCATTGGGCACTACTGTAATTCCTAAACCTTTCGATTGCAGTTGTCATTTCTGCTTTATCAAGTTCTGTACTGCTTCTGATGTAGGTAACTTCTTGTCCCCTTTTGTTTACTCGTCTTTTCTCGAATATGTCTCTGTTGCATATCTTCTTGAAAATGTCAAACTTCACCTCTTCGAGTGTGTAGCCGAATTCTGACGCAAAGTAACCTAACAGTAGATGGAGATAACTGTTCTGAGCCAAAGACCGCTGAGTAGTCTTTTTTTTCAGTTCTACATAAGACTGGTTAATATACAACTCTCGGCATTTTTCTTTGAACTTTTCTCTATCGTAGGGGTTCTTCAAATTATAGAGTGCCATAAACTATATCATTAAAATGGCAAATAGTCAATATTACCTTGAATCGGGATTCCGTTCTCATCTACAGTAGGAGGATATTTAGTTGCGGATGCTGATGCGCTTTTTGCTGACTCTATAGCCACTTGTTGTACGCTCATTTGTCCTCCACTTTGTGTAGTGGTAGAGTGGTTGCAGTAACCCTCTTGTATAGTCTGATCCCCTCCTAGTTGCTGATTATAACGAGATTGGTATTTCTCGATTTTATAACCTTGCACATTAGTGAAGTATCTGACTTGACCATCTTTCTCTGATCGTGAACCATTCAAGGAGAATGATACCGTCACAATATCACCAATTTTGAAGCCGTTCAGATCATCAACGTGATTACCCGTAAACTCGAACTTAGGATAGTTTGCTCTTTCTATCTGTCCCGTGAACTGGTTACGATAGGAACAATCCAAGACAAGTTCTCTTTTTTTGAAGACTTTGTCTTGATAGGGAATACTTTCCGTGTTCCCTATCTGTTGTATAATTCCGCTAATCTTAAATGCCATTTTTACTGAATATTAAAAGTGATACCATGGTCACGCATAAAGCGTTCCAAGCAATCTAAAGACTCTCTTGTTCCGGAGCAAACGTAAGTTCGTGTTTCTGTTGGAGTAGGAGGTGCAACTGATTGTCCCATAGCGGCAGCAAAAGCATCCATGGCATCTTCTTCATCTGAAGACATCTTGCCGTTCTTGGGCTGCTCTTCCTGCTGCTCGGCTGCATCGTTCTCCGCGACTTCCTTCTGAGGTGATGTTGGAGTTGCAGTTTCTTTCTTGCTAGAAGACTCAGAGTTAGCACGCTGTTCTTTCAGCTTGTTTGCGTATGCGATAGTCTCCTGCAGATTAAGATTCTCCTTGTATCGGGCGGCAAGTGCATCGTAATCTTCTGCAAACAACTTCAAGGTTTCGAGGTCTTTCTTGATTTTATCAACCTTTTCAGTAATAGCCTTTTCGATAGACTTCATTGAAGTTGTCTTGTTGAGCCATTTCGTATCAAAGATGAGGTCAAGCTTGATACCGATGGTTTCAACTCCGCATTTCTCTGCAAGCTTTTCAATCTCTGTTCGCTTTGCTGCTTTGGTGCGGCTTTCGTCTTCTTTGATTACGCCATCAATGAGAGATACGGCATTCTTGATAAGCTTGCATGTTTCATTACATGTTGTCTTGAACTCCTCAAAGGGCTTATTCCAAACCCTTTCAAGTTCCTTGCGCTTGTCATCAAGTGCTTTAGCTGCCTTGTTGAGTAAAGCCTTATCTTCCTTACACTTCGGTATATCATCAGTGCTATAGTTGCTGATGTCGTACATCGGTAGAGCCTTTTCAACTCTAGCCTTAACCTCTTTGATATTTGTAGTAAGCTGACCTATAGTTTCTTTGCTTACTACCAGTTGCACATCTTTTTCTTGGAGCGCAACGATATTGATATTCTTTTCTTCTGCCATATTAAACCAAATTGAATATTTTCTTATCTGTTATCAAATCTCTGTTTTCTTGGATGAAGCTAATCAATCCTTCGCAGTGTTGAGTGAGTAGCGGAATGTCTCTTTCTGGTTTAAACGTATAACTCTCTGTATAGTTTCTGTAATACGTTTTTCCGATTTCCGAGATATTGTATTCGAAATCGTAAACATCACAACCATTCTTCATGAGAGCATAAGGATAGACCTTGTGTTGCCAGTGTCTCTTGTAATTGCCAACCGCATACTGACGTGTTGTTTTCAGATCATGAGTACAGAACGGCATAAGATAATCAATATATCCATACAGCATTACTTTGCCATACATGGTAGGCAAGACTGCTTGTATATAGACCTGTGGCAATGCTCCTTTATAGTAGGCTGCATAATGTCGGACTAGCTGAATAGGGAAATAGAAACTTCTGCCGTTCAGTTTTGCTTCCACGCCGATAGGTACTCTCTTGTTATACGGTATGACTTCTCCTTCACTATCATAGCGATAATCCTCTACTTCTTGGAAAATGGTATGAATATCCATACTTTTCGAGTTGCGATGAAGGACCATACAATCTATCACCTCGTTAAACGCTGTTCCTTTATCTGCAGCTTCACTGTCGAATGATACACGGTTTATTCTATCTATTAACGACTGGAATTGTATCTTTTTGAACTCTTCTGGAGTATGGGGAGGGTCTTCGGACCACCCCCAATACTTACTCCAAATGATGTCGCTATCAAGATAGTTCTGATACGCATCCAAAAGTGTCGCATAGAACCTAAACTTGACTACTTCCATACCTTATGCTGCTTGTGGGTCCTCGTATTGCTTGGTCTCCTTATTGTAAACCAACTTCAATGCACTTACCTTCTCAGTAAACAGGCTTCTTGCATGAAGGATGATGGAGTTGCCCAAGTTAGCATAGTCTTTGATGTGCTCGATGAAAAAGTTAGCTCCATTTGCATCTGTAATCTGTTGTACGCTCCCCTTAATTTCATCAAGAGCCTTATTGTACTCCTTGACTTTTTCTTCTTTCTGAGCTATCATAGACTGATAACGTGAGAGAATTTGTGTAGCGATAAAGTTGTTCGGAGCTGTTGGCTGTCCATTTGCATCAAGGATTACTGGTATCTGCATGCAGCCGGGCAATTGGCAAGTGTTCTTGCCGTCGTTACGACTTGTCGGGTCAAAAGTGATAGTTCTCATTTGACGACCATTCTCGCTTCTCATTTCGAGATAGCCAAGAAGGTCCAAGTCTGTTACAATACTGTTGTAGTTCTTCTCGCGGAGCGCAGGAATGAATACAGTGCTTTCTCCTTCCTTGCGAGTGTCACGATGTGCGACAAAGACGATGTTTTTATTAAGCTGTGACAATGAAGAAGTGAACCACTTGAAGTCGTTATTGATTGTGCCCCAATCCTGAATCTGAGGGTTGCGTCCGTTGCATCTGTAGGCGATGATGAAGTCAATCATCTTTCCTATAGTATCGACTACAATGGTATCGAACTCCTCCAAATCCTTCTTGTTATAGTTGAGCAAGTTGAGTATTTCTTGCCAACTTGAGACCTGAACTATACCTACATTATCATCCAAGTGAGCGGTATTGACACGCTTAACACCGTTGTCAAAGTCAAGCAATAAAGGTTTAGGTGCGGAGAGGGCGAAAGTTGTCTTGCCCATACCAGCCTGTCCGTAAACCATCATTTTGACATTCTTCGAAATAGCAATCTCATTGCTTCTTTTAATCATACTCATTGCTCTTAGTGCTTTAATTCGTTAAACAAGTTGTTGTTGTTTGCATATCTCACAAACTCTATTTGGTCGTGGATGCCTAATTTCAAATATACTGATTTGATGTGGTTCTTTATCGTGTTAGGAGAAATAAACAAACGAGTTGATATTTCATCTTTACTAACACCTTCGTAAACGAGTTTCATAACTCTTAGCTCTGCTTCTGATAACTTGGAGTTGTAGCGTGGACAACATATTACGCCTTCGTTTTTACATTCACCTCGTAACGGACATTCTACTTTCTCAAAGTTGAATTTTCCGGAAGACTCTATATCATAAGCTGTTGATTCGAGTTTACCAAAGTTACACTTGCAAAACCTTCTTGCTATCAGATATTGGTAATACGGTGCATTTAGCGAGCTTTTCTGATATTCGGATTCGAGAGCTTTGTATGCTGAGGGGTAACGCTCACGAATTGCATCAATAAGCTTTTGAATGATTTCCGTCTCGTGCTCTGAGAGTACTTTATTTCGGCCATCATTGGTTTTAAACCACAGCTCATCGTTGTATTGATAGAACTCTATTGCCATAGGTTTTCTACTGCTATGCCTGTTATATTACTTAGTGCTAAAACCTGACTCTGCTTTACAGGCTTTGTGTGTCCTTTTACCCAGTTGCATGCAGTTGTATAAGACACGTCGCACTCATTCATAACACGGACGAGGAAATCCTTCTTAGGATAAGTCGCCTTTGGTAGATTTTCATAATAACCCTTTAGGGTCATATCTACGCTTTTGGGATCATTCTTATTTGCCATTTAAATACTTTTTGTTACTTTTGTATCGTTTATATTAGTTTTACGTTGCAAAGATAGTGATTATTTCTATATTACCAACATAGAAAACATAGAAATATCTTGTCTTTCGCATTATTTAACATTATGGAAGGAAAAGACATTCTTAATGCTATTTTAGCACATGAAAGTATCAATGCTGCTCAACTCTGCCAGCAGATAGGTCTGGTGGGAAGTAAGACACAAGCCTTGTACGACACATTACGAGGTAAGACACAAAAGGTAAGCCCACGAATAGCTAATCTTATTCGTGCTGCAAAGCCTATGTATCGCTTGGAATGGTTGTTGACCGGTGACGGAGATATGCTTGATGAAACTATCGGATCAATGACTACTGTTCTACGGGATAAGCCTGCTGAGCAAGTTGACTCGCTGACTATTATCAACCATCTGATTAATATTAACGCTCAAAAGGACGAAGAGATACGAGAGCTGCGTAAAGCATACGAGCACCTTGCAAGTGCGTTCGAGAAGTTGGCGAATGGACATATCTTTTCTGAAAGCGAGATCAAGAAATCTATATAATCTACATTAACGCCAAGTACTATTTCGTATGAGAATAAATATAACACCGGAAGGCATCGCTATCACAAGACGCTTCTTTCTTGCACTCGACACGTTGCAGATGCGAAGAGAGCTGAGAGGGATGAAGACTTTTACAGACCGATACAACATTAACTACTGGAATCTTAGTACGTTGAAAAAGGAGCCGGAACGTAGGTTTCTGAAACCTGAATGGCTATCGCATTTAGTTCAAGATTACGGTGTTAATGCAAATTGGTTATTGATAGGAGTTGGTAATATGTTCGCTAATTCAAAAAATATTGAGCTGTGAGGCATTTAATTTCGTTAGTAGTGGTATTGTTAGTTAGTATCACTTGTAAGGGCTTAGAACGTAAGGAAATCGCCGTTTCTAATCTGAGTATGGTTGTTAAGACCTCAACCGAGCAAATTCATTGGCTGTATGGTGCGGCTGATTTCGTTACAAAGAATGATGACAGAATGGATTGTGATGCATCCACTATGGACGAAAGCAAGACATTCACAATTTCAAATCAAGTGCTATACATTGACAAGGGCGCTGATGATGAGGATTCATTCAAAATAGTTTCTTGCACATTTACAAAGAGCAAAGTTTTTGCAGACGCAGGACTTTCAGAAAAATACCGTTTCGTTGTCAAACCAATTGCGGATGGTAAGGCGTCTGCATTTACGACTTTCATCACAATAGAGAAAATTACTAACGCTGGAAAGACAAAAACTATTGTGACAATTCCTGCTATAGATGAGGATGGACGTTTATATTCTGTTGCAGTCTATACAAAGTAAAGTCGGTTAGATAAAAATACGAAGTCGGCAAAACCTCGCGCACGCGTAATAGCTAATAATAAATAATATATATAATTAACTATATATATTTACTATATTGTTATTGTCTGCGAAAGGCGTGTGCCCTTTGTGTGCCCATTTTAAATCTATACCTTATGTAAGTCGTTGATATTTAGCTATTTGTGTGTGCCCTTTGTGTGCCCATTTGGGGATTTGGGAGAAGGGCAGTTTTGCGCTCTGATAGCCAGAAAAAATCCCCTCTCCAACTGGATGGCAGAGAGGGGATTTTTTTCTGGCTTTCTTCTTGCTTTCTTCTTGCTGTTCTTATTTCATTGCTCTTAGTACTTCTCTACTCTTACGAGATTTGCTTTCTTAAAACTTCTGTATGCTTCTTTTTCAGTGTCGTAGTAGACTTGGCAGGTTGGGTTCGGTGTTCGTCCGCTCTCCTTGGCTGGAGGGAGGATGGATGATTTAAGCGTACCGAATGCTTCTCTGATTGTTCCGTCCACCTTCTGAAAGTAGAACTTAACGATTCGTGTCTGCATTGCAGCGTGGAGCTTGACATTTGCCCAAGCCACCTTCAAGGCTTCCGAGAGAGTGTAGCCATTTTTCTTGACGAACTGCCATGCAAGTTGCATGACCTTCTTCAACTGGTTTTTTCTTGTAGTACTCATATCCTTAGATTTTATTATTCTACTATTTTTTCAAGTTCAGACTCACAGAAGTCATTGGTTGTTTCGTAACCTTTATCGTTGTAGCTCTCAACATTTTCTATACAAAGGGATGATGATGTCCTTATAAAGGCACCTGTACCGTTGATATAATCATCCTCAATGTACCCGTCGACATCGTATGAGTAGTCGAAATAAATAGTTTCGCTTCCTTTCTCGTATTCGATTGAACCTCTGCCAACTTCGATTGAAGAAGCGATGTTCATGTAATCTGATGATGTTAATGTCATAACTTATTAAACTTTAAAAAGTGAATATTGTGAAGTACTTATCGTGACCGTCATTTTTAAGTCCCGTCCAAGTATAGCCGAATTTGGCGCAGTAGATTTGCATGTCGCTATTGAGGTGTTCTTCATCAACGTTACCATTGAAGTAAACCATTGCTGCTACTGTTCCCTGTGGGATAATGTCGAACTTGATGCCGAACGTTTGGCTGAGGTTCTTCTTGATGTATGATAAATTCTTCTTCATATCTTATATTGTTTATATGTTTTATTTGATATTGCAAAATTAAAGAAATTAATTTGATTATCCAAATTGTATTCAAATTAAAAGCTTTGAATTAACTTTAATTATCAAAGCAATCGCTTTGACTTTCGTTTTTTTTACTTATCTTTGCATAAAAATCAAAGTTATGGGTTTAAATATAAAGAATGCAATCAAACTTCATGGTTTGGAAGTTAGGGAGGTCGCTTCTCGGATGGGTATAACACCAACGGCTTTATCCCAACATATAAACGGAAAAATATACAAAGGTAAGCGTGTATCTGCAAATCCTTCGTTGGATATTCTTCAGAGAATAGCAGATGCCATAGGTTGTGATGTTGTAGATTTATTCGACAGACCACAATCTTCTTCTGACTTCACCGCTCTAATAAAGAAAGGTGGCAGCTTGTATTCCGCTTCTTCCATAGAAGAACTCGAAGCTCTTATACTGAAGCTGAAATAATTGCAATTATATCGAATAGTTGAACATTCAAATATTAGTGTATGAAAACAAAAATCATCTGTCGAACGTTGATTGACATTCGGAAAAGAATTCTTGAACTATGTAAAGAATATGGAGTAGAAGCCGATTGGGTGTTTCTTCCAGAGACATTTGGTAGAACTAACAATATGGGTATTGCTTATGCCATTCAAGGACGAAACAAGGAAAACAAGGTTGTTGCAGCTTCTCTATATTGTAGAATGGATGATGGCCTTTTTGAACTTTATTCAGATTTGATTAAAGCAAACCAATTAGTCTGCACGGCGACACCGCAAAAAGAAACAGATAATATGGAGTAAGCGTTATAATGCTTATACATTACTGTTTCAACTTTTATTCGTCTGAAAGTTCCAGATGTGGTAGTTGTTAGTAGATTATCTTAAACTCGCTTAGAACCCTTAAAATCAAAATTGCTCCCAAGGTCTCTTCGCTAAGATTACCTTGGGAGTAATAGAACACACGTTCTGTCTTCACAGACACCGAGTGTCAAAATCAAATAAAACTTTTATGGATTAATCTATTTATGTGGTTCAGTGCCTAAACAACAGCCATCCAAAATTTTAAGATGGATAGCCCAGTGTAAAATTTCTGCAAGGTGGCTTTCCTAAAGCCACACTCTATTTGTCCTGCAGTAGTATACTTGGCAAGTGTCTTGCGTGTTATGCCGAGGATAGCACAGGTTTCATTGATACTGTACCTACTCGTTGCTACAACCTCTGGCTTGTTGCTTGTTACAGCCATGGGAAACCTCCTTTCTTGTTTACCATTTTTAGTACTTCCGAACATGGTGTCCTCGTTTCTACGAATGAACAAGAACAACATATTTGAGTATACTCCTTTTCGCGTCCACATTCTATTATGTCTGTTATGTGAGCTGTATTGATATGGTGCCTCCTTCCTGTTGTATCTGTGATTTCTATGAATTTAGCCATACTTAATCCTCCTCTTCGTTAGAAAGTATTACAACATCACCAACTATATAGTCATATGGTATTAGTCCGCACATCTTCAATATAGTGGTAGCCTTAATGTTGTAGGGTAAATCCTTTAGTTTGCCATCCTCGTTGACATACATTGCGCTACCGTCCGGCATAGCAATTCTTTCTACGTAACCATTTACGAGTTTTTGCAATTCTTCTAAAGTGAACTTGCATCCATCTTCAGGAAATACATCAAGTTCTAAACCGTAAGGATTGATATATGTTGCCATTGTTATTCCTCCACTTCTATTTTATTCCTATTCATAGCATTGTTCGCCATGAGAAAGTTAACAACAGCAGGAATGGACAATATAGTTGGCAACAAAAAAAGCATAAGAAAAAACGAAAGGATAAACCAAATAACGATTTTCTTTTCTTTTCTTGTTTTTCTACTCCACCTAACATCTTGTTTCCATAAATTCCAAAGACCATAAATTGCGGATCTCTTCAATATTGAAGTAGACGACCCATTGCTCTTAGTGCCTCTCATATCCGTTTCTTTAAATTATTAATTGCTCTTAGTACATTTAACTAAAAACAATACCGACATTACAATATATTTGTATATCTTTGTATTGTTGTATTAAGTTTTACGTTGCAAAGATAATGATAATTTCTTAAATATCTACATAGAAAACATAGAAATTTCTTGTCTTTTACTTTGTTTAACTTTTACGCTTGTATTATATGTAATGTATAGGGCAATGAACTTGACAGAACATTTAGATAATCTATCAACAAAGATAGAAAAGATGAAAGACCGTATCGGCACAGAGGAAGCCACAAAGAACGCTTTCGTGTTGCCGTTATTGCTGTCTTTAGAGTATGATGTGTACAATCCCTTAGAGGTTGTACCGGAAATGCCATGCGACATATCCAATAAAGGAGATAGGGTGGATTATGCTATTTTCAAGGACGGAGAGCCGGTAATGATTGTCGAATGCAAGCAATGCTCAAAAGAACTTGCTCCGTTTGTCCCACAACTATCAAAATATTATGTAGCTACCAATGCACGTTTTGCTGTTTTAACTAACGGAATTGAATATTGGTTCTTTGCAGATTTTGATAAGACGAACCTAATGGATGCTAAACCGTTCTTTATTTTCGATATGAACAATTGTGACTCTGAAGGAATAGAGTTGTTGGGGTTGTTCTCTAAAAATAGCTTAGACGAGCTGAAAATAATAGAGAGGTTTACAGAACTAAGACTAAGAAATATGTTTTCGGATTTTATCAATAACAACATAATGTGTCCGAGTGATGCTTTCGTAGAGTATGCGACCAAGTCTGTCCTCGGAGAAGGATATGATAAAGCTTTACATTCTGTTTATAAAAGTACAATAAAGTCCTTAATGAGTGATTTTATACCTACTCCTCCTCAAACGGACGAGACTCCTATAATAAACAGAATAGAGTTAAGAGCCTACGAGATTGTTAAAGATGTCCTGAAGGAAGACAGCTCTGAAATACAATACAAGAAGTTTAAGTCATATTTTACAGTCAACCAAGGTGGTTCTGTTTGGAGGTGGATTATTCGAGTTAAGGCGAAGCATGGTTCTTCTATTAAGATTTGCTTCCCTGTTGATTCTTACAAGACCAACGAATGGGTACAGATAGACAACATAGAATCTCTATACAATATGGAAGCTCGTATTATGTCGGCTTTCAAAATTGCAGCATCCTTATAAGGTGCCAAACACGAAAAAACCGCAAATACACCGCAGTTTTGAGTGTGTAATTCTGTAATCATATGAAATTGAAGTAGTTAAAAAGATAAATTGCACGTCTGGAAAGCGTGTATACGTCAAAAGCGTATCGGGGGTTCGAATCCCCCTCTCTCCGCAAAAAGGAAAAGACCCGCTGAACAATAATCAGCGGGTCTTTTTTGTAATAGTAGGTTCGATGTTTGAGGATTACTCGTCAAACTCAGTCATCAACTTCTTGTATGTGGAGCGTATCTGTCCGATTCTTCTCAATGATTCGTCCAATTGCATTGCGAGACATTCCTCGTCGCAATAAAAGAACTCGCAGCTGGCTGAAACATTCTCCAGTGTGTTGTCAATGTAGACCTTTGTTAGGGTGACGTCTCTTGACAGTTTGTTACACACTGTCAGTGTCTTGATCTCCTCGCCCTCCTTTATCTTGCTGAACTGCGGAAACATGACCACAAGATAATTCTTGTCTTCCATCTGTGTGCCGAGTATATATATCAGTTTCATCTGATAATGAAACATAACGTCTCCATCGTCATCTATCTTTGGCTTGTAACCCATTGATTCAAGTGTTTTTACCACTAAGTCTTTCTTTGTCATACTGTTGTCCTCCTTTCTTTTTATTCATCTTTGTCATCTTCTGTGTCGTCGTACAGCTCCGCTGCTTCCACATCACTGGTCGCGTCTGCATCACTGTCTTCGGAGAAAGAAGCTTCAATCTCCTTTATTGCGTCGAAAGCAAAGTGCAGACCGGCATCAAGCTGAACTATCATGTGCGGGATGATGTTTTCAAGGTCGTCGTCTCCCATTAACTCACGCTCGTAGAAGAGCCATATACTGTCTCCGATTGTGTAGGCTTTGACGTATTTCAGTGTGGAGTTGAGCTTCTCCGTGATGGCGCAATGCTCTCCTATCTTGTCTTCTTTGTAATCGTAGATGCCAGGCAAGCAAATGGACAGAAATTCATCATCGTTCTCGTTGGGCAAGAACAAGAAGTGTTTGCCTTCATAATTGAATCCGTATCCCGTGTTGTCAATGCATTCTGCATTAAAGCCGAGAGCAGCTAATGTCTCAAGAACCTTTTCCTTCATAATTGTAAGTGTTTATATAGTTATTAATCGTTGTCATTTATTAGCAGAACCCTATGCTGACATGCTTGCAGCCTTCGTCTTTGGGTGAGAATTCGCTACGCACTCGTTCGAACTCTCGGATGTCGTGTCTGCTGACCGACGGACTGCGCTTGGCGATAATCTCCTCAAGCTGCGACTGTGTGATACGACGTAGTTGGCGGTCCTCGCTGTCTACAGCCTCGTTGAACTTCTTGCGTGCGGCAGACTTGACAATGTAGGTGATGTCGCTGCAGTTGTAGCCTTCGGTTAGCTCAGCAAGACGTTCCGTGTCGATGTCCTCGTCTTTAGGCAACTTAGCCAACTCTAACAAGAACAGATTCTTGCGGGCTTCGTTGTCAGGCATATCCACATACACAAGCTCGTCAATTCGTCCAGTACGGAGCACAGCCTTGTCGATGCGCTCAGGATGGTTGGTAGCGGCAAGCACGTAGATGCCTTTCTCCGAGGCATTGTTGAGCATGCAAAGAAACTCGTTTACCTCATTGTCGTAGTGCTGGTTATTCTCATTTCCTGTACGACGAGGCACCATAGCATCGAATTCGTCGAAGAAGAGCAGGGTGGGGGCGTGCTTCTCCGCATCCTTAAACAGCTCGCCAATCTTCTCTTGCGTACCGTGCACCAAGGAGCTTGCAATGTCGTCAGGCACCACCTTTATAAAATGTATGCCCACTTCCTCTGCCATTTTTTCTGCGAAGAATGTCTTGCCGCATCCTGCCGGTCCGTAGAAGAGCATCGAAGGGGGACGAATGCCGTATGCTTCAGCCAGGTCATGGTTCTGGAGAATGTTGATGAATCCTTCTCTGACCATCTGTTTCAGACTGTCCATGCCAGCAATGTCACCGAAACCATGACCATGCTTCTGTCTGTCCTTCTTAGCTGCCGGCTTTTTCTTGGAAGCTTTAGTTTGGGTTTCCTTCTTCTCTTCTTTTTCTGTAGGTGTCGTTCTCTTCTCGCTGATATTGCGTAACCAATCTCTTTCTGTCTTTGAAGTCTCCATCTTTTCGTCCTCCATCTTTTCGTTCTATTTTACTTTTATTCCCTTTCCGTTCACCACTTCACCACTTGCATATCCCTTTCGGCAGAAATACAGGTCGTAGCCAATAGCGGAGATTTCTGTGTATTTGGGAGCGGTAAGCACCTTTCCGTCTGGCGTCATCAATCCATACCAGCCACTTGCAGCCTCATAACGCTTGCATCTTGCGGTCTTATACACTGGCAATGGGGTTCCCGTTTCGCCATCAGGATTGTATTCGTCACCACTCTCACCGTTCTTGTCATAGCGTAGTTCGCCGGTTTCATACAGCAAGTTGTTTATTCCGCTGATCAGGAAGTCGTCCGTCAGATTGCCCTGCAAATCATAATAGCGTAATGTATGGTCTGCCATTTCTGCTGATATCTTATTGCCAGACACCCATAGATTGGCGTCTATGAACGGCATCACCACTTTCATGCTTTCAGATATTATGCATTGCTTGCCTCCTTTGCTTACTATCCAGAATGAGTCGACAGGCTGGATGCGGTCATATTCTGCCTTCATCACCCAATTGCCTTGTTTGTCTATCATGCCGAACTTGTCGCGTTTATTACTGTGCAGGACGCAATGGTTATTGTGGAACACATATCCGTCAGCGCCAGGAATGTAAGGAATCTTAGGGTCTATCGCTACATTGCCGTTTGAGTCGATAAACTTTATCCATCCGTCATCATCCACAGAGGCAAGTCCGTCAGAGAAAATCCATGCATGCTTGTACTTTGGTTTAATGGTAAGATCGCCGGTAAGCATATTGAAGTAGCCTCTGACCTTGCCGTTGCTGTAGCATACCATCGAATCGTTTCCCAAAGGCTTGGCTATCCAGAGAATGTTCTTTACTGTCCTCTTGCCATCACGTGTTTCCACGTAACCGTCCGAAACATATCCATCCCCATAGTATGAGACATCACGTGAGAGATATTGGGAATAGCTGTATGAATGATCTGTCTGGGTGTGATCAACTACTTTGTTGTAGATGGCGTTGAAGAAAGCTCCCGCCGTAACGCATGCGAAAGCGAACATTACGAAAGCGAAACTGCCTCCAACAACGCGACGAATGAACTTGCCGTACTTCGACTCGTCTTTCATTCCAAGAATCACCGTAAACCATTCGGCTGTCGCAGCTATAATGCCCGTCAGTCCTTTCCAGAATAAAATAATAGCTCTTTTCATAGTTATATTAATATTTGATTGTTGTTTCACTTATCTATGAAAAGAGAGTACGAAAAGTAACCTTTGTCTATCACGTAAACGAAAAAAAACTCTTACAGATAATAAAAGTTATTATAGTTGAACTCTGATAACGGAGTATGTTCGTCGTCCAACTCTTTCATTCGTGTAGGAATTTCATGCCATGGCGTTTCTTCGTCAATCAGCTTGCGCAAATGGCAGAACATTGTTCGGTTAGAGCTGCGGATTTCGTCCAGGGTTGTCGCTATCCCATATTCCTCAGCCTCGCTCATTTCAGAGATAATCATTCCAGAGAATAGTCCATGCAGACCTTCAGCCTTGGCAAACTCTACTGCATGACACCAGATGCCAATCATATTGCTGCCGTGTCTGCGAAGCTGATAGGCTTGCGGATGACCTACGATTATGCCGTCGAAGCCTTCCTCTTCATCATTCTTACGGTAATAAAGTCCTCTTTCACTACCATGACCAAGCAGCATGATGCGATCTCTTATGGAAGTGCTGTGCAAGAATTGCCCCATCATCCGATTGGAACATTCTTTTGTGATCACTTTTGCTTCAAGTCCTTCATAAAGGAGCTGGAGCACATCGGTTGTCCTGTCTTGTGGATGTACTACTAACATAATTCTACTTTGTTTTTTAAATGTAAATGAAATTCTCAAAGTTGTACGTGAAGAGATGGTCGTACTTCCAGGCTTCTTCCTTCAGCAATTTGGGTATGCGTCGGAGAGATACGTTATTGCCTAACATCTCGCCTAAAGTTCTATAGAGCACTTCGTTTGAGTCGTCTATGTATGAGTTGATCGTCATTGTTCCAATATGCTCCGCATCCTTGGCGTTATGATAAAATTCTTTGGTGAACAGTCCGTGCAGTTTATGGCGTCGTGCAAACCTTGATGCTTCCGGCCATATTCCTATAATATGTCCGTTATGTTTGCGCAGGAGATATCCTTGAATCTTATTCAAGATATAAACAGGATGCGTGATACATGCAGCAACATGCTCAAAGTATTTCGGCTCGTCAAATCTTGTCGGGTCAAGTTGGATTTCATGATTGAACTTGTTGGAATATAGTCCGTCTCTATCACCATCTCCGAATATCAATATCGGCTCTTCAGGAGGAGTCTGTGCCAGCAATTGGCCTACGCCACCGCGCTCATACCATTCATCTTCCACCACTTTTGCATCCAGATTCTCATATATTGTGGATGCCAATGCCAACTGCTTGTCCTTACAATGAATAACTAACATAGCTTTCTGGTTTTATATTGATTATTAATTTGAATTGTTCGCTTTATCGTTAATGGTATAGAGTACGTAAAAAGTAACCTTCTATCTTGAAAACAATTTATTTGCTAAAAAATAACACTAGTGTCCCGTTAAAACGAGACGATTATTAAATAAGTTATTAATACTCAAAA
>OFSC01001000.1_pt1 | contig 20201 bp, 19 predicted proteins | sample 1543201 | NCBI WGS metagenome assembly OFSC01 (sample SAMN04209228, study PRJEB22552) | human gut metagenome | biome: gut; material: feces | host: Homo sapiens | place: USA: Oklahoma
GCCCGGCGAACAGGAACATCATATTTCGTCTGTACCGTTTTTCTTTTCATAAACCGATAAAATCACGACTTGTGAGAGGACGCTTATATCTGCCCCTCACAGCCTGAGAAAGCACCACAAAATCTGCGACACTACGCTAATTAAACTCCGGTTATGGGATGAGTGCCTATGAGGGAATGGCAAAAATCAATCTGCATTCTCAAAGTAAATTAATTATAACTTCTGTAAATCAATTTTAATAGAATGAAGTACACAGACTTTGACATAGTACCATCTAAGTTATCGGGAAAGTACCTAGAAGATATTTTGGCTAATATTAACCGAAATATCTTTTAGAAGATTGCATAGTATCATGTTGTTGGGTATAATAGAAGATATTTAGGGATACAATAACCGAAATATCTTTTGGGAGAAAATGTCATGGTAAAAGAAATTAAAAGAGATTACTATTTAGAACAACTTATAAAGCGTGAAGGAAATGGTCTGATTAAAATTGTAACAGGAATACGAAGATGTGGAAAATCATATTTATTGCGAACGCTGTTTAAAAATCATTTGCTTGAACATGGAGTGGATGAAAAACACATCATTGAAATGGCATTTGATTTATTTGATAATATAGACTATCGGGATCCGAAACACTTTTATCCTTGGGCAAAGGAACAGATTCAAGATGATGAAAAATACTACTTTCTTTTAGATGAAGTGCAGTTGCTGGATGAGTTTGTGAGTGTGCTTAACGGTTTAGCGGATAAGAAGAATTGTGATGTGTTTGTAACGGGAAGTAATGCAAAGTTTTTATCCAGAGATATCGCTACTGAATTTGGCGGCAGAGGGGATGAGGTTCATATGTACCCTTTGAGCTTTTCGGAATTTATGAGTTGTTATGATGGAAATAAATATGATGGATGGAACGAATATATTACTTATGGCGGTATTCCGTTGGTGGTATTAGCTGAAACAGATGAGCAAAAAATGAATCTATTGGATAATCTGTTTCAGGAAACATATATCAGTGATATTGTGAAACGAAACAAAATTAGAAATGTTGGAGAAATGGAATCATTGCTTGATGTTTTGGCATCCACAATTGGTGCGTTGACGAATCCTAACAAACTTCAGAAGACATTTAAAAGTGTAAACAATTCGAAAATTACAGCAACAACGATTACGAAATATATTGAATATTTGGAGGATGCTTTTTTAATTGAAGAGGCGAACAGGTATGATATTAAGGGAAAATCCTATATCGGTACGCCATTGAAGTACTATTTTATGGATATGGGACTCAGAAATTCAAGAATTCATTACAGGCAACTGGAAGTGACACATTCTATGGAGAATGTCATTTACAATGAATTAAGAATGAGAGGCTTTCATGTGGATGTTGGTAATCTGACTGTTATTGAAAAGGGGAAGGATACAAAACCGGTAAAAAAGCAATTGGAAGTCGATTTTATCTGTAATAAGGGTTCTAAAAAATATTATATCCAGTCAGCGTATATGCTGGAGACGGAAGCAAAAATGGCACAGGAAATCCGCCCTTTTTTGAAAATAAATGATTCCTTTAAGAAGATTGTAATTACATCTGATATACCAAAACCTTTTTATAATGATCAGGGTATTTTAATCATGAATGTATATGATTTTTTATTGAATGCAGATTCGTTGGAACTATAAGAAGTAACTGGTAAATCGGATAAATGCTTGATTTTAGCGGACGCATCATAATGGTGACATGAGTTATTGAGGTGTTGCTTGAAGTTGTTCTAGTAATTTGTGATACTGAGGTTACATCTGCAGATGAACTAATTATGAAAGGAAGATTTAATATGGTCGAATTTGGCGAACAACTAAGAAGAGCGAGAGAAGAAAAGGGAATGACCCAACAGTCTCTTGCCGAGCAATTATATGTAACCAGACAGGCAGTATCAAGGTGGGAATGTGGGGATCGTTACCCTGATTTACTTACTACAAAAAAAATATCGCAGATTCTGGAAGTGAGTCTTGACGACCTGTTATCTGGAAAAGAAATGGAAAAAGTAGTAGAACGTAACCCTGTTATTGAAAAGAAAAGCGTCAATAACATAATGATAGCTCTTTATGCGTTTGTGGTAATTTCATTTTTTATCACTATTGTGGACATTATAATTAGATTCCCGTTGCAATCAGAGATGATTGATTATAATGATATTCAAGCGATTGTAATAAATGTATTGGCATTGCTTATTCAGATTTTTTTCTTTGCGTATGGTTTTGTTAATGCTATACGAGGAATGCTATCACCAAAAAGGATGGGTGCTGTAATTGTTGCATTTTTTGCTGCGACCTGTATTACTGGAACTGGAAATATGGTAATTAATTCAAATGTTCAGATTGTTTTATGGTGGATTGTTTTAATTATCCCGAATATAGTTGGTGCTGTAGCAACATTCGCTTATTTTGTTTCGGGTAAGAAAAGTAAGATATATTCTATAATGATTTATTTGGTTACGATTTGGGGAATGTTCCGCATCATTTATTCAAATTATAATCTTATAGTTCATGCAAATCAGTATCTGTCTATGAATAGCACGGTTAGACTTGTACTTGAGGTAGCAATACATTGTCTAGTAATATATCAAACGTATGTATTATGGATTAAACGCCAAAATGCAATAGACATAAGTTGATAGAAGAGTATATGTTCGGATAGTTTAGTGTTCTGACATCGGTTATAGATAAGTTAAAGAGATCTGTGCATATCATCAGCCGTGTGAAGTCAGAGAATGAAAAGGGCTATTACATTGTGGATACTCAGTTGCAAAATATAGAGATGAACTTGGTGAAATACATTTTTGGGATTCTGTGTATTATACAGATTTGGCGTCTAAAATTGCTGAGTTAATAAAAGCTGAGATCGGAAAAGGAATAAAGGCTGAGGAAATTTGTGTTATCGCGCCTCAATGGTTTATGTTGTTTGATCTTTCTGGGAAACTTCGTTTACTGCTTCCTGATGTTCCGTTTGGCGCACCAGATATTTCCCCGATAAAATATGATCCGATGAATCCTTTATTTCTGATAGCAAAGTTGCTATTTATGCCTGCTGGAAAAAATGTTAGACTAAGAAAACGAATTGCAACTGAATTTATCTCAATTATTAGGGATGATTTTAGAATTATGCTGTCAGATGATATTCAAAGTTATGATGTTCTTTCTGCGGTTAATTGTTGTCGTCATATAGATGCGGATGGAATAATCTGTTTAAGTGTTGCAATACAAAAAGTTTTTGAGTTATTAAACATATGCGTAAGTAAAGAATCATCATTGTCAGAGTTAAAAGCTTCTTTTTTTGATGAAATCTGCTCAAGAGTGAAGAGATATTCGCTTGCCACAGATTTTGAATCAATCAGTAAGTACTTTGGAGATAAAAATGCTGTGGTAATCTCGACTTTTCATGGAGTTAAGGGTGAAGAATATACCACAGTTATTGCTGCTGGGTTGTTTATTATGACGGGCCAAAGTCCGAGTTTGCTCGGGATGGATGAAATGCTGCAAGAATGGAAAGGCGCAGACCAGTTTATTATTATCAAGGGTACCTGGTTTGAAAAATTGATGGCGGAATAATAAGATGCTGTGATAGAATGAAGAAAATGATTGGATGTGCAAACTGGAAGTTTCACATGAGATGTTAGAAGAAGTGATTACGGAATACTGTAATGCAATTTTCAGCAGTGGAGGGGAACTAAAGGATGAAGAATGAAATTGTATTATTTACAGATGGTGATGTTAATATAGAAGTTCAAATCAATCCTGAGCAGGAGACAGTTTGGCTGACGCAAAAACAAATGGAAGTGTTGTTTGATGTTAAGCACGCTACAGTAAGCGAACATATTTCAAATATTCTTGCTTCAGGAGAACTGGATGAGACTTCTGTCGGTTTTTCCGACAGAAGTACAGGGGGACGAAAACCCAAAATTTATAATTTGGATATGATTTTGTCTGTCGGATATCGAGTTAATTCTAAAAGAGGTATAGCTTTCAGAAAATGGGCAAATAATGTCCTTAAACAGTTTATTTTGCAAGGCTATGCAATCAATGAAAAGCGTCTTCAGGCGCTTAAGAAAACAGTTGATATTCAGTCAAGGATGCTTGCAGATGCACTTGATATAGAGGAGAAAGATGTGCTCAGAGCTGTGAATGAATACACAGATGCATTGATTCTTCTGGATCAATATGACCATCAGACATTAAGTAAACCAGAGGGAAGTACTCCAGTATACCGCATTACTTATGAAGAGTGTGTTCAGATGGTTGGTCAGATGAAAGATTCTTTTGAAACAGATGTATTTGGTGTAGAGAAAGAGGATGGTAAGGTACAAGGAATTATTGCCGCAGTTTACCAGAGTGTATTTGGACAGGATGCGTATCCATCCTTGGAAGAGAAAGCGGCGAATTTATTGTATTTTATGATAAAAGATCATCCATATGCAGATGGTTGTAAAAGAATTGCCGCATCACTGTTCCTGGAATTTTTAGACAAGAACAATGCGTTGTTCTTGAATGGAGAGAAGAGACTCAGTGATGGAACGTTAGTAGCAATTACATTGATGATTGCAGAATCAAAACCAGAAGAAAAAGAGGTGATGGTAAAACTGGTAATGAATCTGTTGAAATTATAGTGGCATTGCATTGCTTTTATATTATAACTATATGATGAGATGAACCAACCTTGTGCCCAATAGGCACGAAGTTGGCTTTGATCATATTGTTGAAATTGCATTGGACGGTATAGAGAACGAGGAATTAAGAGATCCCAAGATGCGTTTTTGATTTCCAAGGCAAGCCGTTACGACATTAAGGGAGGGATTTGCATGAAAAGAAATTACTGGGCATTATTAGTTTTTGTGTTAATAATAGTATTGCAGTGGATCGGATTAGGATTTTACGGTCAAATAAGGTTTATTTTTTTGATAATTATATTAGTTCTAATTGTTTTATTGGCAATATTATTACGGAAATAGTAAAAGTGAATAGCGAGGTGATTGTATGAAAAAGTTAATTGTATCAGTTTTGACATTAGTTTGTATTCTTACTTTGGCAAGGTGTGGAAAATCAGATAGTGGTGACTACCCTGCAACTATAATGGTAAATGGTACTAACTACTATTCCACTGATCATGCTGTTCCTGTTGAAGTGGACGAGAGTGTTATTCAATATACTACTTCTTATGCAGAAAACGGCATACCTCAAAAAGATGGCGAAGCCAATTTCAACAGAGATTTAGGAACACCTTATGCAGTTATTGAGGATGACAGTGTAGTTGTCCTTATAGATAACGAGTGGATAGAGTTCAAAGCGAAGTAAGATAACTTCAAGTCTGATGAAGAGCGCGAAGCGTGAAAGAAAATACAGAAAGAGGCTAGATACTATCCTGAATTTCTATAAAAATTGATTCAGTTAAGAAAAAAACTGCCGGTTATTGCAAATGGAACCATTCAGTTTTTAGATGAAGAAAGCGAAGGCGTGATCGGCTATGTAAGAGAATTAGAAGGAACAAAACTTGTTGTGCTGTGCAATTTATGTGAGGAAGAAAATAAAGTTGTATGGCAGAGTGAGTGGGATTCTTATGAATTGTTGCTTGGGAATTACTCTGATGGAAAAGTAGATGGAACGTTGAGACCATACGAGTGCAAGGTGATGCGTTCCATCTAGAGAGTATAAATTATGTAGAGAAAGAATCAATTGAGGTTAGGATAAGAAATTCAACTTCAACTGAAATTAAACCGTATGAAGCGATTCCTGCGTCTTCTTCCCCTTGCAAAGAATAAATAACATGACTAAGAGAACAAGTGGAAAGATAAGACCAATTCCCATTCCAACACGGATATTATTATCAGAATTCTGGGTAACATAACCTATAATACCAGGTCCAATGCTGCCTCCTAAATCGCCGGCCATGGCGAGCAATGCAAACATTGCGGTTCCACCGGCCGGCATTTTTTTAGATGTAATACTGATCGTTCCAGGCCACATGATTCCAACCGAAAATCCACATACAATACAACCGGTTAACCCGATTACCGGATTCGATGATAAGGTGGTTAAAAGATAACAGATCACACAGAGGATTCCAGAACCTGTCATAAACTTCATCAAATCCATTTTTTCACCATATTTTCCAAAAATCAGGCGACTTATTCCCATTGTAATTGCAAACATGCAAGGTCCAATCAAATCCCCAAAAGTTTTAGAAAGTCCCAGTGCAGCTTCGGCATAGGCTGATGCCCATTGTGCCATAGCCAATTCAGATGCTCCTGAACAAATCATCAGGCAGATTGCCAGCCAGACAACAGGAGTTCGGAATAGCTGTCTGACGCCCATTCCATTTCCGTCATTTACTAAATGTTCTATCGGACAAGTTGCGAAATTATATATATTAATCGCCGGAATAAGTGCCCACATGACTACCAGCCATTTCCAACTATTCATCCCGAACAGGAAGAAAAATAAGCTCGAAATCAGTATGGTGGCTGCCGCACCCCAACAGTAAAAGGAGTGAAGCAGGCTCATAGTTGCTTCTTTATTTTTAAACGGGCATGCTTCGATGATAGGACTGCAGAGAACTTCGATCAATCCACTCCCCACAGCATAGATAATTACACTTATAATAATTCCGGTAAAAGGATTCGGTAACAGATCAGGAAGAAATGCAAGTCCAACTAATCCGGCAGCAGCGCATATTTCAGAAGTTACGATACATACACGATAACCGATTCGATCTACAAACTTCGCACAAAATAAGTCGATTAAAAGCTGTGTGAAGAAAAAGAATGTAGATATTAAAGCAATGTTACCCAATGAAATATCATAATCATTGTGAAATTTTAAAAATAATAGTGGTGCGAAATTTGCGGATATCGCCTGAGTGACGAATCCCAGATAACATGCCACTTTTGTTTTTTGATAATCTGGCATAACAGAAAACTCCTTTGTTCTTTTTATACTGTATTATATATTAGATAACAAGAAAAAACATTGACTTATATTGCATAAATATTGTATTATATCGTAAATCCAATAAAAAGGTTGTTGTGAGGAAAGATATGGCACAAAATAAAATTGTAACAGATGAGAATTTAATGGAATCAGCAAAACATGGGACGGACAGTTATCCGTTTAAATGCTATTTTGAAAAGTTATCACAATTTGATTTTCATTGCATTGACTGGCATTGGCATACAGAATGGGAATTTGTATATGTTGAATCCGGAAACATGACGGTATGTGTTGGTGAATCGATGTTTTCACTATCAGAGGAGAATGGTATTTTTATAAATTCAAAGATTTTGCACAAATTTTATTCCAGTGATGAAACTGTCATCCCCAATTTCCTTTGTATGCCGTCCTTTCTTGCGCCGGAAAATAGTTTGATCTATCAAAAATATATTCAACCGATTGTTTCATCATCGTTGTCATACTTGATCTTAAACGGGGAGAATTTATGGCAAGGAGAGGCATTAGAAATTATGAAGCAAATATTTTCTGCACAGGATAGAGAAGGTGATGGTGAGTTGCTTACATCAGTTCTTATGCAGAAATTATGGCTGATTATTTATGAAAATATTGACAAAACATGTATGGAAGAGCAAACGGACGATTCCGGCTCAGCTCAGGCACGCTTGCAGCTTATGATGCAGTTTTTGCACCAGAATTATGCAGAAGATATTTCTTTGGAGGAAATTGCCTGTTATGCTAATATTAGTAAAAGTACGGTGTTGAATCTTTTTAATAGATTTTTACATATCACTCCGATTAATTATTTGATTGGTTACCGGCTGAAGAAGGCAGCATTGTTGATTAAAAATACAGAGAAAAAAATCAATACGATTTCTTACGAGACAGGGTTTCATAATGTAGATTATTTTTGTAGAGCATTTAAAAAGAGTTATAAAATGACTCCAACAGAATATCGGAAAAGTAAAAAAATTAACAATACAATAAAGCTAGACTAGAAGAGGAGAATGATATTATGATAATTAGAAAGTACACAGAAAAAGACATTTCCGAGATGGTTTGTATTTGGAATGAAGTAGTAGAAGATGGCGAGGCCTTCCCACAGGAAGAGTTTTTGGATGACAAGACAGGGGCAGAATTCTTTGCATCACAGACTTATTGCGGTGTTGCGGATAACGATGGGGAAATTGTAGGACTTTACATCTTGCATCCGAATAACATCGGCCGCTGTGGCCACCTTGCAAATGCAAGTTATGCGGTAGATTCAGCTTACCGAGGACAACATATCGGTGAGAAACTTGTAAGTGACTGCCTTGTACAGGCAAAGGTGCATGACTTTAAAATCCTGCAGTTTAATGCAGTGGTAGAAAATAATGTTCACGCACGTCACTTGTACGAGAGATTAGGATTTGTGCAGATTGGAACTGTACCGAATGGATTCCGTATGAAAGATGGGACATATCAGAATATTTGTTTGTATTATAAGGAAGTGTAATAATAAACAAATATTGACAATATAAAGATGCGAGGAAAATGAAATGAACATACAGATTTTTGGAACTAAGAAATGCAATGACACCAAGAAAGCTGAACGTTTTTTCAAAGAGCGTGGAATCAAATTTCAGTTCATTGATATGAAAGAAAAAGGTATGAGTAAGGGTGAATTCAATTCAGTTGCTCAGGTGAATGGTGGATTAGAAAATATGATCAACTGGGAAGGAAAAGACAAAGATCTTCTTGCTCTCATTAAGTATATTGCAGATGAAGATAAGCTGGAAAAGGTGCTTGAAAATCCGCAGGTGATTAAAACGCCGGTTGTAAGAAACGGAAAGCAATCAACATTAGGGTATCAGCCGGATGTCTGGAAAGAGTGGGAAGAGGAAAAGTAAAGGATAAATTATTATGATTTATACAGTAAAGAGAATCGATGAAGATTTAGATTTTGGTTGCGAAGAACGAGCTAAAGACGCTCCGGTTATGGCAGTGGTTATACTTGTAGATTCATCCGGAGAAGAATTGAGGGTGAAAGCAGAGGATGCCCTGCTTTATAAAAACAATATCAATGAAGGAGACAAGGTTTGTTTCGATAAAAATGATCCGGATTCTGTTATTAGCCATATATAGATGGAAAGTGTGGAAATGATGATGTAAATATTTGTTGATGCAGACGCCTGTCCAGTGGTTAGCATAGTTAAAAAATGCAAAAAAGCAGTTGCAGATCTGGAGCGTATTCTTTTAGTGCATAAGCATCAAAATAGTGTTATAATCACAAAAGCGCCTGGGAAAAATGGACGCAGAAAATTATATTTATCACAAGGAGGCAATCACGATGGATTTCTACAAGAGAGCACTTGAATTAAAAGACGAAACAGTAGCAGACAGAAGATACATTCATCAGAATGCAGAGACAGGACTTGAGCTTCCGAAGACGAAAGCTTATGTGATGGATAAGTTGAAAGAGTATGGTCTGGATCCGGTTGAATGCGGAGAGGGAGTTACGGCAACACTTGGAAATGGCGGTAGGGTTCTTCTCCTGCGTGCAGATATGGATGGACTTCCGATGCCGGAGGAAAGTGGTGAAGCATTTGCCTGTCCAACAGGAAAAACAGCACATACTTGTGGACATGATTTTCATGCAGCAATGCTTTTGAGTGCGGCAAGAATCTTAAAAGAACAGGAAAGCAAGTTGAAAGGAACTGTGAAATTCATGTTCCAGCCGGCGGAAGAGACATTTCAGGGAAGTAAGAATATGATTGAGCATGGGATTCTTGAGAATCCGAAGGTAGATGCAGCACTTGCGTATCATGTATCTCCGGGAAAGATGCCGGTCGGACTTTTTATGTATAATGATAAAGGCACAATGATGTATTCTGTTGATGGATTTAAAATCACGGTTAAAGGGAAAGGTTCTCACGGAGCCTATCCTCATGCGGGTGTGGATCCGATTAATATCGGAGTACACATTCATCTTGCATTGCAGGAGTTGATTGCAAGAGAGACTGATCCGGCGCACGCATGCGTTCTGACAATTGGACAGTTTAAGGCCGGCGAGGCGGCAAATATTATCCCGGAGACAGCAGTTCTTCAGGGAACGATCCGTACAAACAATACGAAAGAGCGCGAACTTCTTGTTCGCCGAATGAAAGAAGTGGCAGAGAAGACCGCAGATGTATATAATGGAAGTGTGAAAATCGAGATGATCTCCGAAGTCCCGCCGCTGATCTGTAATCCGGCATTGACGGACGAAATGATTGGATATATGAAAGAGATGGATATTCCGGGCCTTACTCCGGTTCCGGATGTGAGTGCAAGTGCATCGGAAGATTTTGCAGTGATCGCAGAGAAAGTTCCGAGTACATTTATGTATCTCTCAGCAGGTTATACGGACGAGCGGGGAACTTATCCGGCACACAATCCGAAGGTACAGTTTAATGAAGATGTCTGCCCGATCGGTGTGGCATGTCTGGCACAGTGTGCAGTGAAATGGCTGGAGAGTCATCAGGAATAAGAAGTAAAATACAAAATCAAGAGAAGAAACAAGAATACGATTGGAGAGCGATATGAGCATATTAAATGTAGAACACCTGACACATGGATTTGGAGACCGTGCAATCTTCAATGATGTGTCATTCCGACTTTTGAAAGGAGAGCACATTGGTCTTGTAGGAGCCAACGGAGAGGGTAAATCCACCTTTATGAGCATTGTTACAGGGAAAATGTTGCCGGATGAAGGTAAAGTTGAGTGGTCAAAGAGTGTGCATGCCGGTTATCTGGATCAGCACGCAGTTTTAGAGAAAGGAATGACGATCCGTCAGGCTCTGAAATCCGCATTTGATCCACTCCTTCAGAAGGAGCAGAGAATGAATGAAATCTGTGATATGCTTGGAACAGCAGATGAGGAAGAAATGAATGCGTTGATGGAAGAACTTGGTACGATCCAGGATGAACTGACACTGCATGATTTCTATACGATTGATGCGAAGGTAGAAGAGGTTGCGCGTGCACTTGGATTACTTGATCTTGGATTGGACAGAGATGTGACAGACTTAAGTGGTGGACAGAGAACAAAAGTGCTTCTTGCGAAACTTCTCCTTGAGAAGCCGGATATCCTGCTTCTTGACGAGCCGACAAACTATCTGGATGAGGAGCATATTGCATGGTTGAAGCGTTATCTTCTGGACTACGAGAATGCATTTATCCTTATTTCACATGATATTCCGTTCTTAAATGAAGTCGTGAATATTATTTATCATATGGAAAATCAGGAATTGAACCGTTATGTGGGCGATTATGATCATTTTCAGGAAGTTTATGCGGTGAAGAAAGCACAGTTGGAAGCGGCTTACCGTCGTCAGCAGCAGGAAATCAGCGAGCTGAAGGATTTCGTTGCAAGAAATAAAGCTCGTGTGTCTACAAGAAATATGGCGATGTCCCGTCAGAAAAAGCTGGATAAGATGGATGTGATCGAGCTTGCGGCAGAAAGACCAAAGCCGGAATTCCATTTCAAATATGGAAGAACTCCTGGTAAGATGCTTTTTGAGACGAAGGATCTTGTGACAGGATATGATGAACCATTATCTAAACCGTTGAATTTCTCTATGGAACGTGGACAGAAAATCGCACTTGTTGGAACAAATGGAATTGGAAAAACCACATTGCTAAAGAGTATTCTTGGATTGATTCCTTCTTTATCAGGAAGTGTTGAACTTGGTGATAACCTTGAACTTGGTTATTTTGAGCAGGAAGTAAAAGGAGAAAACCGTAATAGTTGTATTGAGGAACTGTGGCAGGAATTTCCTTCTTATACACAGTATCAGGTGCGTTCCGCGCTTGCAAAATGCGGACTTACAACGAAGCATATCGAAAGTCAGGTGCGTGTACTCAGCGGTGGAGAGCAGGCAAAGGTGCGTCTCTGTAAGTTGTTAAACAGAGATACGAATTTCCTTCTCCTTGACGAGCCGACGAATCATCTTGATGTGGATGCAAAGGACTCTCTCAAGCAGGCATTACAGGAGTACAAGGGAAGTATCCTTCTGATCTGCCACGAACCTGAATTTTATCAGGACGTGGTTGATGAAGTGTGGGATATGAGCCAGTGGACAACAAAAGTATTCTAAAAATTGCACAAATAGAGCTGCATGTGAATTATGCAATAATCACGAAAATGTTTGAAAATTTAAAAATCTCTTAAAATAATACTGAAAAAATGTTATACTACACACGTAGAGTCTGTTATAAAAAGGGCAGTACATTGTGGACAACAACAGTGTAAATAAAAAGAACAGGAGGTTTTGAAAATGCTCAGCAGAGGAGACGCAGTTGTATATAAGTGCAGAGGAGTGTACAAGGTAGAAGAAGTAGGAAAACTGGATTTTTCATTTGTGGATGGCAAGAAAGATTATTATACATTACAATCCATAGACAATCAGAGAGATAAGGCGTATGTTCCGATTGATGACGATAAGAACATCCGTCGTCCGGTAAGTGAGCAGAAAGCGAAGGAACTGCTGGATAATCTTGCAGAGGTTGGTATACTGAATGTAAAGAATGAAAAGTACAGAGAACAGGAATACAAGGATTGTATTTCAAGCTTCTGTCCTGAGAACTGGGTCAAAGTGCTGAAGACATTGTATAGCCGAACAAAACGAAGAGGCAGCATGACAAGCATGGATAAGAAATATCAGATGCTTCTGGAACATGCGCTTTCGAGTGAAATGAATTATGTTCTTGGAATTCCGGCAGGCGAGATGACAGAACTGATCAAAAAGAGTGAATAGTTACTAGAATTTAATAGAAAGAGGTCCGAAGCTACGGAAAATCAGGATTTTTCATTCAATAGCTGTCGGGCCTGGACTTGCGAAAAAAGCATGTGCATGATATACTTCTCCTGAATCTATTATTTTAGGAGAAGTTTTTCGTTTTTTTCTAGTAGATTGTCAAGAAAGCGAACGTACCGAAAGGAGAACAACAATGAAGATGCTGTCGATTGAGCAGGAACTTAAGAGTAACTCTTATCCAGGAAGAGGAATTATTATTGGTAAAAGCCCGGATGGAAAGAAGGCTGTCACTGCCTATTTTATTATGGGACGCAGTGAGAACAGTAGAAACCGTGTGTTTGTAGAGGACGGAGAGGGAATCCGTACACAGGCATTTGATCCATCGAAGCTTACAGACCCAAGTCTGATTATTTACGCACCGGTCAGAGTATTGGGGAATAAGACGATCGTAACAAACGGAGATCAGACAGATACGATTTATGAAGGAATGGATAAGCAGCTTACTTTTGAGCAGTCTCTTCGTTCTAGAGAATTCGAGCCGGATGGTCCGAACTACACACCACGTATTTCTGGTGTGATGCATATTGAGAATGGCAATTTCAATTATGCAATGTCAATCCTGAAGAGCAATAACGGAAACCCGGACAGTTGCAACAGATATACTTTTGCATACGAGAATCCGGCAGCCGGTGAAGCTCATTTTATTCACACTTATATGCATGATGGCAACCCGCTTCCAAGCTTTGAGGGAGAACCGAAGCTGGTAGAGGTGCTGGACAACATGGAAGAGTTTACAGACCTTCTGTGGAACAGCCTGAATGAGGAAAATAAAGTGTCATTATTTGTCCGTTACATTGATATCGAGACAGGTAACTATGAGACAAAGATCGTGAATAAGAACAAATAAGGAGCGTAAAGACAGATGAAAGAATTAGAATTGAAATACGGATGTAACCCGAATCAGAAACCTTCAAGAATTTACATGAACGACGACAGAGAGCTTCCAATCAAGGTGCTCAGCGGACGTCCAGGATATATTAACTTCCTGGATGCGTTCAATGGATGGCAGTTGGTATCAGAACTGAAGAAAGCAACAGGACTTCCGGCCGCAACTTCATTCAAGCATGTATCACCAGCCGGAGCAGCTGTTGGTCTTCCACTGTCAGAGACACTGGCGAAGATTTACTGGGTAGATGATCTTGGAGAGCTCTCTCCACTTGCATGTGCTTATGCAAGAGCGCGTGGCGCAGACCGTATGTCTTCTTTCGGTGACTTTATTTCTCTGTCTGACGTCTGTGACGTTGATACAGCGCGCCTGATCAAGAGAGAGGTATCTGATGGAGTGATCGCACCGGGATATGAGCCGGAAGCACTTGAACTTCTGAAACAGAAGAAAAAAGGAAATTACAATATTATTCAGATCGATCCGGATTATGTGCCTGCACCGTTAGAGCACAAGGAAGTATTCGGAATTACATTTGAGCAGGGAAGAAATGAACTGAATATCGATAAAGATTTCTTCTCAAATGTTGTGACAGATGTGAAAGAGATCCCGGATGCAGCGAAGATCGATCTTGCTATTTCCATGATCACATTGAAATATACACAGTCCAACTCTGTATGTTATGTAAAAGATGGACAGGCAATCGGAATCGGTGCCGGACAGCAGTCAAGAATCCACTGTACACGTCTTGCCGGACAGAAGGCAGATAACTGGTGGTTACGTCAGAATCCGAAGGTACTTGGACTTCAGTTCAAGGATGGAATCGGACGTGCAGACAGAGATAATGCGATCGATCTTTACATCGGAGAGGAATATATGGATGTTCTCGCAGATGGTGTCTGGGAGAATACATTTAAGGTAAAACCGGAAGTATTTACAAGAGAAGAGAAGAGAGCATGGCTGGACCAGCTGACAGGTGTTGCACTTGGTTCTGATGCATTCTTCCCATTCGGTGATAATATTGAGCGTGCACATAAGAGTGGTGTAACTTATATTGCACAGCCAGGTGGATCTGTGCGTGATGATAATGTAATTGCTACATGTAACAAATACGGCATGGCAATGGCATTTACAGGAATCCGTCTGTTCCATCATTAGAAACTTAAGATAAGATGATAAAAGAACCGGGACTTTTGGTGAAGAACCGGCGGTATAGAAAGGCTGAAATATTATGGTGATAGAGACAAGAAGCCCGGAAGAGACATTTGCAGTCGGTAAAAGTCTTGGTGAAAAAGCATTCCCAGGTCAGGTGTTAACCCTGACTGGGGATCTTGGAGTTGGGAAAACGGTCTTTACTCAGGGACTCGCAGAAGGACTTGGGATTGAAGAACCGGTGAATAGTCCGACATTTACCATCGTTCAGGTTTATGAAGAAGGGCGTCTGCCCTTCTATCATTTTGATGTCTACAGAATCGGTGACATTGAAGAGATGGACGAGGTGGGATTTGAAGAATACGTGATGGGAGAAGGTGTCTCACTGATCGAGTGGGCGAATTTGATAGAAGAGATTCTTCCGGAACGTCGGACAAATATTCTGATCGAGAAGGATCTGACACAGGGATTTGATTATCGTCGGATCACAATCGAGGAACAATAACGATAAAAAATTAGAAGAATGGAACAAAGAGAAGGCTGTTGATACAGAGAACATTTTTACAGCAGCTGACAGAGGAAGGAAGCAAGACCATGAGAGTATTGGCGATAGACAGCTCAGGACTGACAGCAACGGTTGCAGTCGTTGAGGATGAACAGACAATTGCGGAGTATACCGTGAATTATAAGAAGACACATTCGCAGACACTTCTGCCGATGATTGATGAGGTAAAGAAGATGATCGATCTGGATCTGTCCAGCATTGATGCCATTGCTGTGTCAGGAGGACCGGGCTCTTTTACCGGGCTTAGAATCGGATCTGCTACTGCGAAAGGACTGGGACTTGCTCTTGGAAAACCTCTGATCCATGTTCCGACAGTGGATGCACTGGCCTATAATGTTTATGGATGTGGCGACTTGATCTGCCCGATCATGGATGCCAGAAGAAAACAGGTTTATACAGGACTGTATTCATTTTCACATGAAGTGAAAGATGGAACACATCTGACAGAGGCTGCGTTTCATGTGGAAGAACAGCAGATGGCGATTGCAGTAGAAGAGTTGATCGGTAAGCTGAATGCGTATAAACGTCCGGTTGTATTTTTGGGAGACGGAGTACCAGTGTATCGTCAGATGCTTGAAGAGGGACTTGAAGTCCCGTATTCATTTGCCCCATCATACATGAACCGTCAGAGAGCGGCTGTAGTAGGAGCACTTGGTATTGCGTATTATTATGCAGGAAAATATGAGACAGCAGAGGCGCACAAGCCGGATTATCTGCGTGTGTCTCAGGCAGAGCGCGAACGTGCTCTGCGTGAAAAGGAAGCAAAGACAGAAGTGCGTGAGATGACGATTGAAGACGGTGCTGTAGTTGCTGAGATTGAGCACCAGTCATTTTCTGATGCCTGGAGCGAGAAGGCGATTCTAGAGACACTGGAACAGAACAATAGTGTCTGCTTTGTTGCGGAAAAATCAGGGAAAAGAGTAGGATATCTGCTTGGTTATACTGCAGTTGATGAAGTGGAGATTGCAAGAATCGCAGTGATTGATGAGATGAAACGTCAGGGGGTTGGTCATGCATTAATGCTAGCTTTGAAGGCGTGGAGTAAAGAACATCAGATTGCAAAGGTTCTGCTGGATGTAAGAGAAAGTAATCAGGCAGCAGGAGCATTTTATGCGAGAGAAGGATTTGTAAACGATGGAGTCCGCAAAGCATTCTATCAGGATCCGAAGGAAGATGCAGTACTGATGAGTCTGGAAATAGATAAATAACCAGCAGTTTCCAGTGGAAATTGCGAAAACTGTTTTGTATAATTGAGGCGTAACAAAGGAAGAAAACAGGAATATTCCGTTTTTGTAAATTACAATGATGAGTAACAACATAATTGCTGCTCACAGGAGGAAAACGTATGCGCCAGTATCAGTTGAAAGAAACAAAAGAAATTACGAAAATTATTTGTAACCGGTGTGGAAAAGAAACAAAAGTTGTGAGTGGGATTCCGAAAAGAGAGATGCTTCATGTAGAGCATACCTGGGGCTATTTTTCTGGAAAAGATGGAGAAAGCTGCAGTTTTGATCTGTGCGAGGAGTGTTTTGATGAAATTACAAAGGGGTTCCTCATTCCAACCGAATGTAAAGATGAATGAAAGAGTCTGGTTTGCAGTTTCGGGCAAACCGTAATGGACCAGAAGATAGAGGAATATTATGTTAGATGTATGTTTGCTCGGAAGTGGTGGGATGATGCCGCTTCCTTATCGTTTCCTTACTTCCTTAATGACAAGGTTTAACGGAAGCAGTCTGATGATTGACTGCGGAGAAGGAACACAGGTAGCTGTAAAAGAGAAGGGCTGGAGTTTTAAACCAATCGATGTGATTTGTTTTACTCATTACCATGGGGATCATATCAGTGGACTTCCGGGTCTTCTACTTACAATGGGAAATGCAGACCGTAGGGAACCGTTGACACTGATCGGACCGAAAGGTCTTGAAAGGGTTGTCAGCTGCCTGCGCGTAATTGCGCCGGAACTGCCATTTCCAATCATTTATCAGGAGATTCAGGGAGCGGAGCAGACATTTGAGTTAAATGGATACCGGTTGAAAGCATTTCGTGTGAACCATAATGTACTTTGTTATGGTTATACGATTGAAATTGACCGCGCCGGTAAGTTTGATGTGGAGCGTGCCCGTGCAAATGAGATTCCGCAGAAATACTGGAGTCGCTTACAGAACGGAGAAACTGTAGAAAGTGAAATGGGAATTTTGACACCGGATATGGTGCTCGGTCCACAGAGAAAAGGAATTAAGCTGACTTATACAACAGATACAAGACCGACAGATTCGATTCGTGAGAATGCGAAAGATTCTGATCTTTTCATCTGTGAAGGCATGTATGGAGAAAAAGAGAAAGCAGCGAAGGCAGTAGAGTATAAGCATATGACATTTTATGAAGCGGCGGAACTGGCGAAAGAAGCGAATGTTGGCGAGATGTGGCTGACACATTATAGCCCGTCACTTACAAAGCCGGAACATTATATGAATGATGTGAAAAAGATATTCCCTCGGGCGAAAGCTGGAAAGGATGGAATGTCTGTTGATCTGATGTTTGAAGATTGAGAGGGATAGAAAATGAGTGAAAGCAAAGAGATTAATATACTGGCGATCGAAAGTTCCTGTGATGAGACAGCGGCAGCAGTAGTACGAAACGGGCGAGAAGTGCGCTCAAATATCATTTCTTCTCAGATTGATCTGCACAAATTATACGGTGGTGTTGTGCCGGAAATTGCATCAAGAAAGCATATTGAGAAGATTAATCAGGTGATTGAAGAGGCGCTTAGTGAAGCAGGGACAACATTAGATGAGATTGACGCAATCGGTGTAACTTATGGACCGGGGCTTGTAGGAGCCCTGCTTGTTGGCGTGGCTGAAGCAAAAGCAATCGCATGGGCGAAAGATATTCCACTGGTTGGAGTGCATCATATTGAGGGACATATTTCTGCAAATTATATCGAACATCCGGATCTTGAACCACCGTTTGTATGCCTTGTTGCATCTGGTGGACACACACATCTTGTGTGCGTGAAAGAATATGGAAAATATGAGATCCTCGGAAGAACTAGAGATGATGCAGCGGGTGAAGCTTATGATAAAGTGGCTCGTGCAATCGGGCTCGGTTATCCGGGCGGTCCAAAGATTGACCGTATTGCCAAAGAGGGGAATCCGGATGCAATCCAGTTCCCAAAGGCAAAGGTAAATGATGCAGAGTATGATTTTAGTTTCAGTGGACTGAAATCAGCGGTATTGAATTATATTAATGGCTGTAAGATGAAAGGTGAGACATTTGATCCTGCCGATCTTGCAGCATCTTTCCAGAAGGCAGTAGTAGAAGTTCTTGTGGGAAATTCAATGCGTGCAGTAGAAAAACTCGGCATGAAGAAATTTGCGATTGCGGGAGGAGTTGCGTCTAATTCAGCGCTTCGTGAAGCGATGGAAGAAGCTTGTGAGAAACGTGGAATGAAATTCTACCGTCCGTCACCGATTTACTGTACAGATAATGCGGCAATGATCGGAGCGGCGGCTTATTATGAATACCTTGCCGGAACTCGTTCGGGATGGGATTTGAATGCTGTGCCGAACCTGAAATTGGGTGAACGTTAAGATAGTTGATTTACGTGTCAGTTATTTGAATAACAAAGAGATATGAACAGGATTTTGTGATGAGTTGTGAATAACTTTGCAAAATCCTGTATTTAATGTGAATAACAGGAGAGAAAAATGGAGAAGAAATATTGTACAGCAGTTGTTCTTGCTGGTGGAAGTGGAAAAAGAATGGGGACAAAAGTTCATAAACAGTACTTGATGCTGAAAGGCTATCCTGTACTTTATTATTCTCTGAAAGCATTTCAGGATTCTGCGTGGATTGATGAGATCGTTCTTGTCAGTGGCGCAGGGGAAGAAGAATACTGTCAAAAAGAAATCGTAGAAAAATACGGTTTTTCAAAAGTACGCAAAATTGTATCTGGAGGAGCAGAGCGATATAATTCTGTTTGGAATGGTCTGCAGCAGATCACAGAAAAAGACGGGTTCGTATATATTCATGACGGGGCAAGACCGTTTGTGGATGATGCGATGATTGAGCGTGCTTATCGATGTGTGGAAGAAACAAAAGCATGTGTTGCCGGCATGCCTGTAAAGGATACAATCAAAGTCGTGGACGAAAAGAATTATGTGAAAGGCACACCGGAGCGAAAAACACTCTGGCTTGTTCAGACACCACAGGTTTTTAATATCCAGCTGATCAAAGAAGCTTATCAGAAATTAATCAACGAGAAAATTGAAAATGCGACAGATGATGCGATGGTAGTCGAGCAGATGATGGGACATACTGTTAAATTATATCCCGGAGCATATGAAAATATAAAAATCACAACACCGGAAGATCTTCTTGTGGCGGAAGCGTTTCTGTAGGAATATACAAGGGAACTGTCTTATGTTTATTCCTTAATTTCAAAAAATGTAAAAACAGGTCAAGGAAACTTGCTTAAAAGCATGACTGAGAATCGAGATACTTAAGAACAAATCAAGAAAAGAAGGGGATTTTTCGATGTTGTAAAGTGTGGAAAAAGCCCCAAAAATCAAGGAAAACAAAGAAAATTAAAAAAATGTGAAAAAAATGAAAAAAAGGTGTTGACATTTAGGTCTACCTTATGATAAGATTATCAGCGTCGCAAGTGAAACGACAACAACTTAATAAGAATTGCTAATCGGCAATGATTAGGTATTATGGAGAGGTATCGAAGTGGTCATAACGAGGCGGTCTTGAAAACCGTTTGTCC
>OFSC01001003.1_pt1 | contig 20112 bp, 18 predicted proteins | sample 1543201 | NCBI WGS metagenome assembly OFSC01 (sample SAMN04209228, study PRJEB22552) | human gut metagenome | biome: gut; material: feces | host: Homo sapiens | place: USA: Oklahoma
CCTCAACAAAATTTATTTTTCATAAAAAAATATGACCGGCTTCTTTTTAAAGAAACAGTCATATTTTTATTCTAATATATGAAGGAGCTTTTCTTACTCCGTTGTATTAATCACTATTTTATTTCTTCCATAAGCTGTCGGATTTTTCTCAATGTACACCGTGTAACTGCCAGGTCATCTTCTTGTATATTCGATATGATTTTTTCATAAGCTTCTATCATTTTTTCTTTCTGACAATTACTTAATTCAATTGCCTTGTTCGTCAAAACAAGGTATGTTCTTTCTTTTTTTTCATCTAATTTCCAGATAATATATCCTTTATTTTCAAGACTTTTTACCATCTTAGATGTTTCTGGAATCGATAATTTCATGTATTCTGCCACTTCTGAAAGATATACTCCTTCATGACAGTCTGATTTTTCAACACATTCCTTTATACTATAAAGGAACAAATAATCTGTTCTTTCGACAAATTCAAATATACTTTCAACATTGATGCTCTTTAAAAAAAACTCCTCTGCACTGGTTCCTGCTCCCATATTATCGTTCCTCTCTTTCTATATATTCTTTTTTGCTGACTAGACTCTTATATGCCGGGCGAATGATCTTATCTGTAGTTATCAATTCTTCCAGGCGATGTGCACTCCAACCAGCAATTCTTGCTATCGCAAATAATGGCGTGTACAATTCTCTTGGAATATTCAACATGTCATACACAAAACCACTATAGAAATCTATATTAGGACTTACTCCTTTGAATATCTGACGCTGCTTTGCAATCAACTTAGGTGCAATCTTCTCAATATTGTTATAAAGGGTCATATCTTTCTCACGTCCTTTATCCCTTGCGAGTTGTTCTACAAAGCCTTTGAACACCCTTTCTCTCGGATCTGAAATAGAATATACAGCATGTCCCATTCCATAAATAAGTCCTTTCTGATCAAACGCCTCTTTCTTCAAAATCTTACTCAGATATGATGCAATTTCCTCTTCGTCTTCATAATCTTTCACATGACTTTTAATATCATCCATCATATTCATTACCATCAGATTTGCACCGCCATGTTTTTTTCCTTTTAAGGATGACATTGCTGCTGAAATAACAGAATAAGTATCTGAACCTGAAGATGTTACTACCCGTGTAGTGAATGTAGAATTGTTACCACCACCATGTTCCATATGTAACAATAATGCTATATCCAGTACTCTTGCTTCCAGTTCTGTGAATTTTGTATCTGGTCTTAATAGGCGCAGGAAATTTTCAGCAATAGATAAATCTTTTTCAGGTCTATGAATATACATACTTTCGTTTTTTTCATAATGACAATAAGCATGGTATGCATATACTGCTAACATAGGAAATGCTGCGATCAACTGCATACTCTGCCTTAGCACATTCGGAATTTCAAGACTTTCTTTCTCCTTATCGTAAGAGCCCAATGTAAGAATACTTCGAGTCATAGAACCCATAATATCTGATGTAGGTGCTTTCATAATGACATCTCTGGTAAAGTTAGTCGGTAGTTCCATACAATCAGATAGTCTTCCCTGAAATTCCATTAACTGTGTATCAGTTGGCAATTCTCCGAATAAAAGAAGATATGCTCCTTCTTCAAAGACAAACCTTTTTCCTTTACTTCCTGTTACTAAATCTTTTATATTATAACCACGATAAGATAACTCGCCATCACATGGACTCTTTACTCCATCACGATATTCAAAAGCTTTTATATCAGAAATATTTGTAAGCCCCGTCAACACACCTTGGCCTTTTTCATCTCGTAAGCCTCTTTTTACACCATACTCTGAATACAGATTCTTACTAATGCTATCATTTTGTTCACAAAAAATTGCTTGCTGTTTCATATAATTTTCCAAATTGCTCATTTGAATCGCTCCTTTCATTCTGTTACGAACTTACATACTATACTCAGATATTCTTGTTTCCAGAGCATTCAGCATTGTCTGTTCTTATTCTTATTCATTAGCAATACAATACAATGGAAAACTCAATTTAACCTCAACAAGGTTTGTTTTTTCATCCATGCAAAATCTTCTTTGTACAACAGACTGTTAGATATAGCAAAAACGGCCTTTCAAAAACAGTTAACTTCTAAATCAACTGTTTTTTGAAAGGTCGTTTCATCAGATTCTTATAGCAATCCAGCAAATAATCTCATAAATAATTGTCCCAGTCGCAAATATGCACTTCGTCCGGTTTGATATTGGTCTGTCACATCACGACATTCTCCCATCGTTCTTATCAGATCATTTTTTATTTCCACAACTGCCTGACAATCTGCCATAAAACAGCCGTTTTCAAAATGGTGATATAAACTTCGATAATCCAGATTAATTGTTCCACAAGTTGCCATACAGTCATCTGCCACACTCATTTTTGCATGACAGAAACCAGGAGTCCACTCATAAACACGAACACCATGTTTAACTAATCCATGATAAAAAGAACGAGTTATATTATAAATGAATTTTTTATCAGGGATACCAGGTGTGATAATTCTTACGTCTACCCCTCGCTTAGCAGCCAGACATAACGCATGCGTCATTTCATCTGTTATGATTAGATATGGAGTCATAAACCAACAATATTTTTCAGCTTTATTTATCATACTGATATAAACTTCTTCTCCTACTTGCTCATTATCCATAGGGCTGTCTGCATAAGGTTGAACAAACCCAGTTTGCTGTGCCGCATAATCATAGTGGAAAAGGTATTTACTAAAATCAGAATCATTAGCATCCTTATCACTTACTGCATTCCACATTTCCAAAAATGTCACCGTAAGCGACTGAACAGCATCTCCTTCTAAACGAATACCTGTATCTTTCCACTGTCCATACGGGTGTGTGTAATTAAAATATTCGTTTGCTAGATTATATCCACCTGTAAATCCGACTTTTCCATCAATAACTGTTATTTTTCTATGATCACGATTGTTCAAAAACAGATTTAAACCTGGCATAAACGGATTGAATACACGGCAATGAATTCCTATTGCCTCCATCTTTTTCACAAAATCTGTGTTAATAAAGCCTATAGAACCCATATCATCGTAGAATACTCTAACTTCCACACCTGCTTTTACTCGCTCTTCCAGAACATCTTGAATCTTATGCCATGCTTCAGCGTCTTCTATCGCATGATATTCCATAAAGATAAACTTCTGTGCTTTCTCCAAATCCTTAAGCTGTGCCTCTAATCCTTTCACTGCTTCATCAAAATACACAATATCCGTATTCTGATAGATTGGATACTGCGAATTTCTTTGTATGTAACTTGCTCTGAGCACAGAGTCCGTATTCCTGAATATCAAGAGCCGCAATCTTCTCCAATACTTCTTCACTGCTTAATTTTTTTGCATTCTCTAAAGCATTCATCTTACTCTGCCTCCTTTTGTTCTACAAAATCGCCCCACAGACTTGGTCTGGAGATCTGTAATCTCAGATCACACTGTAGACAACGTCCGGCTTCTGCACAGATATCTGAATCACAGATACCGTGATCAAACAGGTTAAAGTTATCGGAACGTTTCTCCGGTGCATCCACCTGCGTATGTTTTCTTTCCTGATATCCGAATCCAGGACACTGTCCGATATATGGGTCTGCTTTCTGTACCGGTGCAAGTACTTCGGAAATATCTCCGTCTCCACCCAGATATTTATCAATCTGGCTTGCTGCCTGACGTCCGGATTCAATTGCCATGATCACTGATTTTGTGCCATAAATTGCATCTCCTGCAGCAAAGATTCCTTCTACGGAAGTTGTCTTGTCATTGTCCATATTCTTAACAACAATGCTGTTTCCTCTTCCCAGTTCCAGTCCGGCTTCTTCTGTGATATCAGGTCTCTGTCCGACTGCAAAGATTACTGTATCTGCATCGATATGATGCTCGGATCCTTCTTCTTTCTCAATGATCGCGCGACGGTTTTCATCAAATGTAAAGGATTTTACATTCATGAAATCGACACCTGTCACTGCATCTGTACCTGTAATCCGCTCAAATGTCTGTGCAGGATGTACAAAGATTCCTTCTTCCTGTGCCTGTGTGATTTCTTCCTCATCCGCTGTCATTGCATCTCTCGCCTCCAGACAAGCCAGATGGATTTCTTCTGCTCCGAGACGTTTTGCTGTTCTTGCACAGTCAAACGCAACGTTTCCGCCACCAAGAACGATGATTCTCTTGCCGATGCCGGTTTCATTTCCCATACTTGCATTTCTCAGGAAATCTGCATTTAAGATAGTTCCCGGAAGCTCACTTCCTTCCATCGGAAGGCGTACTCCTTTATGTCCACCGATCGTCATAAGCACTGCATCATATTCATTCAGCAATTCTGCCGGTTTCTCTACCTTTGTATTCACTTCAATCTTAACGCCCTGCTCTACGATCACATCCGCCTCGCCTGCAATAATTTCTCTTGGCAGACGATAAGAAGGAATTCCGTAAGCCATCATGCCGCCGACTGTCGGAAGTGCTTCTTTCAAAGTTACCTCATGTCCCTGTTTTCTCAGATAATACGCTGCTGTCAGACCAGCCGGTCCTCCACCTACAACACAGACTTTCTTTCCTGTATCTGCCAGCTGTTTTCCTTTTCCCTTCCAGTAAGAGCCTGTATCATGATCCGCTGCATAACGTTTGATATCACGGATGGACATTGCCTCATTGACTTCTTTTCTCTTACATTCCAGTTCACACACATGGTTACAGATATAACCAAGAGCCTTCGGGAATGGTACTTTCTCACGAATGACAGCTGCTGCTTCATCATACTCCCCGTTTTTCACGTGACGGATATAGCGTGGGATATCTGTATGTGCCGGACAGGCATGACGACAAGGTACGATCGCATCCTCACGTTTTACTTCGGAATTCATCAGCTTATCGCGGATTGTGCCGGTCGGACAAACTTCTACACAGGCTCCGCAGAAACGACAATCTGCATCTTTCAATAACTTGTTATGTACGGTTCCGACGTAAGTCTCCATATCTTTCTTCTGATACTGAAGCACTTTCACTCCACGCAGCTCGTTACATGCACGTACACATCTTCCACAGAGAACACAACGGTTCATATCGTGAAGAATCAGTGGATTATCCTCCTGTGGACGGAATCCCTTTGTACGCATTTTCAGACGTCCTGTCTTCGGTCCGATGTACTGGATCAACATCTGCAATTCACAGTTTCCGTACTTCGGACATGTAGAACAATCTTCCGGATGTCCGGTCAGAAGCAGCTCCAGAGCCAGCATTCTCAGACGCTCCAGCTCCGCTGTCTTTGTTTTGATCACCATTCCGTCTTTTGCCTTCAATGTACAGGAAGTCGTTGCTCCCTCCTGTCCTTCCACTTCTACCACACACATACGACAGGAGCCCAGTGGGCTTAAGTCCTTGTGATGGCAGAGATGTGGGATGTAAATTCCATTTTCCAACGCACAATCCAACACGTTCTTATTCTCTGGAACGTCCAGTTTGATTCCGTCTATTGTAATGACTGCCATTTCTATTTTCCTCCTCTAAAATATGATTTAAAACAATAATCTCACACATCCGTACATTCCGGCATCATTACCTAATGTAGCAAGTGAAATCTCTGTTTCAGCACATGCATGAAATGCCTTTGCAGCATAATGTTCTTTGATTCCGTCAATTAGGATTGCTCCTGCACGCGAAACACCTCCACCGATTACGAAGATCTCCGGATCTGCAACTGCCGCAATATTCGCCATTGCTGTCCCCAGCATATTACAGAGAATATCTACCAACTCTGATGCAACAGCATCTCCTGCTTTTGCCTCGTCAAACACGTCCTTCGCTGTCAGTTCTTCATACGATGTAAGTGCAGTCTCCCGCGTCTCCTCTTCCAGCTTCTGTTTTGCCATACGCACGATTCCGGTTGCAGATGCATACTGCTCCAGACATCCGTGTCCGCCACATCCGCAGGTTGCTGTCTCGCCATCACGCATTTTAATATGTCCGATCTCACCGCCTGCACCGTGAGAACCTGCTACAATTTTACCGTTGATGATAATTCCACCACCGACTCCGGTTCCAAGTGTGACCATTACGACATTATCATGACCTTTTCCGCCGCCCTGCCACATTTCTCCAAGTGCAGCCACATTGGCATCATTTCCTACTTTTACGAAAATTCCTGTTTTCTCACTTAATTCTTTCTCTACATTCAGGACATCCCAGCCAAGATTTACACATTTAAATACAGTTCCGTCATTTCCTACAGGTCCAGGAACTCCAAGTCCGATTCCCTGTACTTCTTCTTTGCTGATATTTTTTTCATCCAGCTTGCCGAGAACTGCAGCGGCAACATCATCTAAAATTGCTGCTCCGTGATTCTCTGTATTTGTTTTGATTTCCCACTTTTCCAAAATAGTTCCGTTCATGTCAAACAGACCGATCTTGCAAGTAGTTCCTCCGATATCTACTCCAAAGCCATATTGTTTCATTGATTTTTCTCCTTCATTTTTCTTCCTGATATTGTTACAACAATTCCAAACATGAGCATTCCGACAAATGCGATTGTAAATTGATTTACCGGATGATTACCACCCAGCACATATGTTGCAGCATTTCCTAATACAATCGGTGCTACCAGACCACCGATGCCGCCGATGATCGAAAACATTCCGCTCGCCTTTGCCACTGCTTCTTTTTCTACCGAAATGGAAATCAAATAAGAAGCCATCGCCATAAAGCAGCTTAGCGACACACCGCACAGTGCACTTGCTACATACACTCCAGCCATTCCCGGAACAAACAGAATCACGCCGTATCCTGCTGCCGCGGCCAGAATCGAAAATGCAAGGGTGTACTCCTTCAGCACTCCGAAAATCTTGCCGAAGAACATTCCGATCACCAAAGCAAACGCAGAGTTTACTGCTGTCACAACCCCTGTCACAGACGGATTATCTGTGATATTTTGCAAAATATAAATTCCAATATTCGTGTTATACGCATTAATAAATAATGTATGTACAAATGATGCAAGCGAAATCAGATATACCATCTTGTTCAGCTTCATATCTGATGCAGTCTCGTCCATGACAGGCGGTGTCTCGATCAACACGATTTTGATGCCGGCTGCTGCCAAAAACGCAATCAAATAGACAAGATAAAAACTGCGGTATCCGATTCCTGCCAACATTCCGCCGATCAGATTCCCAAGCATTGTTCCAATTCCCATTCCTACTACATGTAACCCCATATAGGATGCTCTTTCCTCTGGCGGAAAAAATTCTGTAATGATTGCTGTGTTCATCGGACCGACAATACCGAATCCAAATCCAATCAACAATCGGGTCATTACAAGGACCAGAAAACTTTCTGAAAAAAACGGAAGCATACCACAAATTCCGACAACGATCAATCCGGTAATTACGATTTTCTTCTTACTGATTCTTGTTGTCAGCCATCCCACGAGGAGAGATCCCACGATCAACATCAAATACGGCATCGTCTGCAGCAGCTGTACCATTCCTGTTCCATATTGCTGGTATTTTTCATTTAAAATCCCAAGAATTGGTAGAACTCCGGTAATATTCAGTCCAAAGGCGAATGCTGTAATAAATACACTGACTGCAATCCTATTTTTTGTTTTCATATCTGTTCTTTCTCTCTTTTCACTTAGATTTATTTACACGGCTGCAGCACATCCCAGTGTTCTGCAAGCATTCCGTCTTCCTATCTAATAATTTTGTAATAATCGGCTTTTCGTTCAATCGGCTCCGGAAATCCATTTGCAGGATAGCCTAGAATACAAGAACCCACTCCGATATATTCTCCTTCATAGCCTGCTTCTTTTAACAATTCTTTTCCTAATTCTGTCTCAAATGTCTCCCTGATCCGGTTGATCCATCTGGAACCAAGACCTAACGCATATGCTGCGTTAAACATGTTACCCAAGCAAAGACTTCCGTCTTCTACCGGATTACCGACTCCCTTTTCTGCCAATACAAGAATAATAGTCGGTGCCCCGTAAAACACATCAAATCCTTCCGGTGCTCCGGCAATCTCAGCATTCAGCTTACATAGTTTTTTAATCCATTCCGGATTCTGTACTGCAATAAAGACCGGTGACTGCTTGTTTCCACCAGACGGTGCGTTCATTCCCGCTTTCAGTACAGCCATCAGTTCCTCATCTGTAATCTGCTCCGGTTTATATTCCTTCACACTTCTGCGGTTCTGAATATCGATTACTGTATCTTTCATAGTTTTCACCTTTCTTCAAATAAGAGCGGAGTTTCTTATCCACTCCGCTCCATTCGATTCCGTCATTTTTTCATTACAACTCAGTCTTTGCTGATCTGCACTACAACATTTCTGCTAATAAAGATTAATCTTCATCCTCTACATATTCTGCAGCGCTCATACCAGCAATACGTCCTGTATTCACTGCAAATCCCATGGAGTTGCCCGGAAGCAGGAACATATAACTGTCATCGTAAATATTACATGCATCAGCACCTGCTGCATAAAGTCCCGGTACCGGCTCAAACTCTTTATCGCATGCTTCACAATTCTCATTGATACGGATACCACCAACTGTTCCATATCCACCTGGACGGATACGTGCGCCATAGAACGGTGCTTTTGTAATTGGTCTTAAATATCTCTTGTCTTTGAAGAATTCTTCATCTACGCTGTCACAGAAGTCATTATACTCTTCCACTGTATCTACCAGATTATCTACATCGATACCAGCCTTCTCTGCAAGTTCTTCAATGCTGTCTGCGATAAACAGACCCCCATTTCCGTTTTCTTTTGCCATTTTGATTGCATCTGCAAAATCAGAAACATCTGGATTTGGGCGAACCATTGATACATTATCCACACCATTTCTCATGTAATATTTTGCAATAGAAGAATCTACGATACTAATACATACACGTCCTTTCTGATGAGAAACAACATTAGAAAGATATGTAGCATTCTGCATATGATCCTCGTTCATCACACGTTTTCCCTGCAGGTTTACAAGCAGGTTCGGCTGTCCCATGATATTTCCTACACTTCCCGGAAGATCATCTACTCCTTCAATCGCTGCTGCCTGTTCGATTCTTACCGGAAGCTTGTCAGCACCAGACTCCCATGCCATTCTCAGACCATCGCCCATAATACCAGGAATTGCAAAGTTGAACATATCCTCTCCATGTTTATATCCTGTCTCATCCATGATCAGTTTCGGATTACATCCGGCTCCACCTGTACAGATAATTGCTGCTTTACATGTGATCTCGATTTCATTTCCATCTTTATCTGTTGCAAGAACTCCTGCCACTTTTCCATCTTCCATTACGATTTTCTTTGCAGGTGTCTCTAACAATACTTTCACGCCAAGTTCCTGGGCTCTGGAATACAAAGCTTTGTTCATGAATGATGCAGCTCTTGGTCCGATTCCCTGATCTGTTTTTACGATATGCCATGTCGGTTCTGATTTTGGGAAGTAGCGGTATGCGCCTTCGAACTCAACTCCCATGTCCTCCAGCCACTCGATTGTCTCTCCTGACTGCTCGAAGTAACGTTTTACAAGACGTGCATCTACGTTGTAATGTGTATATTCCATAAACATGTTAAATGCTTTTTCTACTGTGATATCTTCCATCTGCTGTTTCTGGTATTTTGTACCGATTCCAAGCGGTCCCATTCCCATGTTTGCTGCTCCACCGACTGCAGCTGCCTTTTCAAGAACGATAACCTCAGCTCCATCCTCTGCTGCCTGAACAGCAGCGGATAATCCAGAAGGACCTGCTGCAATAACAACAACCTGTGTTTCATAATTTGCCATGATATTTACCTCACTTTTCGAACTTGTTATTTTTTAACTTGTACTCATTTTATTATATTTGCCAAGTCTCATATACCATGTTTTAAACCTAAATCACTTATATTTTTGTCCTGAAAAACCTGTTTTTGTGAACGAAGAACAAAAAAACATATATCATTTTTGCTCTTTGAGAATAAACAAAAACAGATAAGCCACAACCATCAATATGACTTGCCCATCTCTTATAATACCGCTTTCTCTCTCCACTTGCCTTTTTTATAGCATACAATATTGATAATCGCTCCAATGATCCATGTGATCAGCAATGAAATGAAAATACAATCCTGTCTTCCTATATTTTTTTGAATCCGTATATCTTAACTCTCTGCAATTCTACTGTAACTTAAAAACGCCCGCAGAGTGATTACAAAATCTTTGACTTGAATCTCTGATTTCATAATCTCCATGCGGACGTCTCAAAAGGCAGTTAACAATTTATTTTTTTACTCTTCGAATGCAATTGCTTTTCCGGTCTTAGCAGATTCTCTTACTGCATCCATCACGCAGAGAACACGTCTTACCTGCTCTGGTTTGATAATTACCTCTTCCTCTCCATTGAATGCTTTCAAGAAATGTTCGAAGTAATTTCTGTGGTTTACATCTACTTCCGGCAAAGGCTCTTCAGACAACAGCCCCGGCTCCGGAGGTCCAAAGCTTCTTGTAGGACCTGCTGCAGTCATCGTGATCTTTCCAGGAACATTTTCCAACAGATGCGCTGTGCGGACAATCTTACCTTCTCCTGCGAATCCATCAATCAATGCAGAACCTTTCTTTCCACCGATGAACCATGCACGCTTTGGTGTCAGGTAATATGTTCCAAGCTCAATCTCTGCTGTAACACCGTTTTCAAACTTCATGATTATGTTGAAGTAATCATCTACATTTTCATTGATGACATTCTGAACATCTGCATAGAGAGATACGATTTTGGATTTCACCATATCCAACATCTGATCGATCAGATGTACACCCCAGTCATAGAGCATTCCTCCACCCATCTCCGGGTAGATATGCCAGTCATGCATATTTCCGTTTACTCCGTAAAGCTGGGATTTGATGATGTACATATCTCCTACCATTGCTTTGTCGTAAACTTCTTTCATAATACGGTAGTCTTTGTCCCATCTTCTCTGCTGATGAACCGTAAAGATCACACCATTCTCCTCACATGTAGCAACCATCTCATCATATTCCGCAACACTCATTGCTGCCGGTTTCTCACAGATTACATGTTTTTTTGCTGCTGCTGCTTTCTTAACCATCTCCGGATGGCTTGGGTTCGGAGTTGATACCATTACTACGTTGATATCTGCATTTGCAAGCATTTCATCAATATTTGCATAAGTCTCCACTCCTTCCGGAGCATCTTTTAACTGTTCCGGATTGGTATCTGCAACTGCTACAAGGTCAATATCATCAAATGTTGCCATCATATCAGCATCGCAGTGTCCCATGAAACCAAATCCGACAATACCTAATTTCATTTTTGCCATATTATCCACCTTCTCTTCAAAGGGGGCAGACCCCTTTGTTCTTAGTTTTCAGAATATTCTGAATTTAGTCCTCGATTGCTCTTCTCATTGCTTCCTGATGACGGCGTACCTGTTCTATACTGTCTACTTCCATATCCGCACGTAGATGCTCTCCGCCTTCATACTCTGAACTCAAATAACCTTTATATCCTGCTTTCTTAAATGCTTCAACAACTTCTGGAATTGCAACTGCTGTCTCTACATAATCTTCACTTACATTGTAGAATTTTGCATGTGTATGGAAAATATAATCGATGTTATCGATAATATCCTGTGGCTCTGACCAGGAATATGTGAATGAAGATCCTGCATATTCCATATCAGCCGGGCCGCCGCCTGCCGCCTGTACAGCATCCATCATTTCTTTCATTCCGTTTGCCATACGGTATTCCATATTTGCTTTTCCAAGGTCCAGATCATATTTAATCTTTGTAAATCCTTTTGCGATTCTCTGTGCATATGCATCATCGACAATCTTGATACATTCTTCTGATGCACCGTGTCTTCTCGCTTTATCTCTTACCACATCCGGAATGTTCTTACAGAAGATTCCCATGTCAGGAATGAATCCGAAGTATTTTGTTCCGGTGCGGTGAATCATCTCCATATATCCATCTGCCCAACCTGAATTCAAAGAGAACGGAGCATGTACTTCCAGACCGATCTTTACATTCATCTGTTCTGCATACTCGAGGCTACCCTCTATGACGTCCATTGGTGTTGAAACAAGTGTACGGAGGTTCTTAAAACCAAGCAATGATGCCAGACGGATATCACGTTTCATCATGTTAATCTGCTCACTCAGAGTTAACATGCGGTTGTCGTAAATATGGTTCTCCAAAAATGCGTCATAACAAGATGGCTCCAGATTATATTTCTTCATCCATCCAAACCACTGATCACGGAATTCTTCTGTCTCGATCGGTAGCGGGAATCTACGGATCATCTGCTCAGCAAGAAGCTCAACTCCTGTTGCGCCTGTCTTCGCAGTCTCTCTCAAACAACCTTCCAGATCTAATTTTTTATCATAATACTCATCCTGATAACTGTACAGGGAAACACTTCTTTTAATATCGTAACTCATGCTTCGTTCCTCCTTATTCAATCACAAAATCTGTCTCACATACCGCTTCAATCTGGAATGGCATGTAAGAAGGGTCAATAATCTGTACTGCTTTAATGTGATGGTTTCCTTTTGCAAGTCCGCCTTCTTTCATTACCGAAACTGTTGCATAGTCACCGAATTCCCAACGATAATCAGAGTCGATCACCGTACGCATCTCTTCCAGTGTAAATGTTTCTCCGTTTACAGTGAGACGTACATTTTCTCTTTCGATATCTTCACCATCAATATTTACTTTGATATCTCTCACGATAGAAAGTGTGATTCCACGATAATACTGTGCTTTGAACTGAAATTCAAAGCCTGTAAGACTTCCATCTTTTTCAATATTCTTAAATCCTTCCGGATTGTATATCTGTCTGCCAGCCATCTTTTTTCCTCCTATTTCAACCCTGACTTTTCTTTGAAAAGGGCAGCTCCTATCCATTTCACACATCGCATGCTATTTATCAGGAGCTGACGTATTGTTTACTGATTAGTCAAAGAATACTTCTTTGCCTGTCTCTGCTGATTTGTAAATTCCTTCCAGAATCTGTGTTACAACAAATGCCTGCTCTGGTTTTACAAGCGGATCTGTATCATTAATGATCGCATTGAGCCACTGCTCCTGCTCGCGAACTGCCTCTGCAGCTGCTCCACCTTCGAAAAAGTCAACAACACCTGCTGGTGAGATTGTTTTTTCCATCAACTGATTGTGCTCAACTGTGTTGTAGATCAGTTCATCCTGTGGGTAGCTTCCTCCGTGGTGAATCTCAGCTCCACCCTTTGTTCCGCAAAGTGTTGTAGATGCTTCCATAGATTTCAGAACGTTCAGTGCCCATGAAGCCTCAAGGTAGATTGTTGCTCCGTTTTTCATCTTTACAAGACCGAATGCGGAATCTTCTACTTCAAATGTCTCCGGATCCCATGGTCCAAATACGTTTCCTTCCGGACCATCAGCCTGACGTCCCAGTTTGTAGAATACCTGTCCTGAAACTGACTTTGGCTCGTAGTTGTTCATCATCCAAAGTGTGATATCCAGTGCGTGTGTTCCGATATCGATCAGAGGACCGCCACCCTGCAGAGCTTTGTTCGGGAATACGCCCCATGTAGGAACGGCTCTTCTTCTCAGTGCGTGTGCTTTTGCGAAGTAAACTTCTCCAAGTTCACCAGCTTCACATGATGCGTGAAGTGTCTGTGTATCGTCACGAAGTCTGTTCTGGTATCCGATTGTAAATTTCTTTCCGGATTTCTTCCATGCTTCGATCATCTTGCGGGCATCTTCTGTATTGTGAGCCATTGGTTTCTCGCACATAACATGTTTTCCAGCCTCAAATGCTGCAACAGTAATTGGGCAGTGAGCCACGTTTGGTGTACATACATGTACAACATCGATCTCGATGCTTGTATCTGCAAGCATTTCATTATAATCTGTGTAGACTTTTGCTCCTTCAACACCATACTCTTTTGCTGCTTTTTCTGCACGCTCCGGAATAATATCACAGAAAGCTACCATTTCCGCTTTGTCTGCCTGTGTTTTGATAGATGGCATGTGTTTCTGGTTAGCGATTCCACCACATCCTACGATTGCAATTCTTAATTTTTTCATTGTTCTTTCTCCTTTTATATGTGAATTTTATTTTTTTACAAATTAAATAACAAACTGTTTCAAATATCTCTGGGTAAGTATCAGGGAATCCTCTACTTTTTCTTTGCTTCCTTCGAATGCTTTATCCTCTACTTCGATACATGTGTATCCGTCGTATCCGATATCTGTCAGTGCTGATACATATTTACCCCAATCAACATCTCCCAGTCCCGGAAGCTTTGGTGACATAAAATCAAGTGGATAAGCCATGATTCCGCAGTCATTCAGGCGATCTGGATATACTTTGATATCTTTATAATGTACATGGAAGATTTTATCCTTGAATTCATAAATCGGTTTGATGTAATCAATCATCTGCCATACAAAATGGGATGGATCATAGTTAATTCCCAGATTGTCACTGTTCAGAATATCAAATACCTGTCTCCAAATCTTTGGTGTTGTCATCAGATTCTGTCCACCCGGCCACTGATCCGGTCCGAATAACATCGGGCAGTTCTCGATTGCAACTTTTACATCGTTCTCTTCTGCCAGTTTGATGATAGAAGGCCATACTTCCTTCACCAGTTCCAGATTTTCCTCCACCGTCTTTGTCTGATCTCTTCCGATAAATGTTGTTACCATGTTTACACCAAGCTTATGGCTTGCACGGATTACATTTTTCAAGTGAGCAACTGCTGCTTCACGTTTCTCCTGATTTCCATCCATTGTATTCGGATAGTATGCGAGGGTAGAAATCTCTACATTCTTCTCTTTGCTATAGTCCAGAATATGTTTTGCATATTCCTCATCTTCCAGCACTTTGTCTACATCGATATGAGTGACTCCTGCATATCTTCTCTCAGCCTTTCCCTGTGGCCAGCATGCAACTTCCACGCATTCAAAGCCGTGGTCAGATGCGAAATCCATCATCTCTTCATAATTCCATGTGTCAAGAATCGCACTTACAAATCCTAATTTCATTGTTTGTCTCTCCTTTTCTTATTTCTTGTTTCACTTTTATCTTGAATTCATTATAGTCCAGTACATTTTCAAAAACTTTCCGCATATTATCCTAATTTGCTACTGTATTTGGACTCTTTTTTATATCAGTCAAATCAGAGGACAAAAATAGGGGTAATTTTTTTGTCCTCTGCACTATCTCATCTCAAACCAGTCAAATTCTGCCTGTTCTCACTGTCCACACCATTTCCGGTTGCATATATTCCGATGATAGTTTCTGACATGCGCCATTGTCCCAAACGTCTCCTGTTCCCATGATGTATGCCTTTCCGTCACCATCAAAGAAAAGCAATGATTGTATAAGACATCCTCTCTCAAAAAAATACTAAAGTGATCCACGCAAAAAATGCTGTATCGCAGTTATTGATACAGCATTTTTTTCGGTGAAAACAGGAACTCATCAGTGTCCATAGTCTCACTTTCTAATATTGATAGTGAATATCCAGCGCCTTGATCTCATGTGCCATCAGCTTTGTGTCCACTCTCAGCACACCATCCTCCACATGGATTTTACGCATCTCCACCTTCGGCATCGCGCCCCGGCGGATATACTCCACTTCACCTTTGGAAAGATTTTTCAGATAATCCATGTCACCCCAGACATCCTGAACGCTTCCATTCTCGGAATTAACATAGAACACGCGCATGATATAATCTCCGTTTTCTACATGGTTAATACAGAATTTCAGATATACCGCATCTGTATCCTCGTACAGTTCTTCCAAATCTTCGATTCTAATATCCTTCTCTTCCTTCATCGTGTATCGGTAATTAAACCGCTTACAATTGTGACAGACAATCGTATATGTTCCTCTTCCATCAGTAGATAAAATCGCATTCTCTGTCTTGCCCAGCAATTGTGACTGTAGAAAATTCATAAAGTGAAATGCATAAAACGATGGTTTCTTAATCCCATCCCTTGTCATTAAACCGTTATCCCCGTACAGAACCGCCTCTGTGTCATAGTATTCCGTGTGCAGGTCTGACCCGTGCCAGTACCCCATTTTATCCACATTTCCGATTGACTCAATGCAGGTTTTCATCACGTAAGCCCCCTGTGCACAGCTGTCGCTGATACAGTTACGGTTGGAAATGGTATAGTTCCATTCCGTAATATGTAGTTCCTCAGCCACAAACTCTTCTTCCTGAAGTACCTGTTTAAAAATATCCGTCTGGTTTTTCACGAAATTATTATCCAGGGATCGCTTCCCGAAATACATACTGTCCTGCTGAATCAGCAGATAAGAGTAGGAATACATACTGATAAAATCCGGTTTCACCTTCTGTTTTTTCCAATTCTGTATCAATTGATGGTATTGGTATCTGTCATACCCCAGCGCAAATCCGGCCCCTCCGACTTTAATTCTGTCAGAAATGCGCTTCAATGCATGATACCCAATCTCAAAACAATCAAAATACCATCCTTTTTCATCCATCATATTCAATCGATCATCTTTCCACAGTTCAAAATACCAGGATTCCACTTCGTCCATTCCATATCGATTGATAAGATGTGATGCAAAATCATTCATCACTTTATCGTAACTGTCTCGGTCATGGAAAATGATATCATTCTCTTTTTCTGCAAGTGTTGAATACAACGTATAACTAACATGAATCGGTTTAAAAGACAGTTCTATATATGGTTTCAACTGATTCTCCACAAGAAAATCCAACCCTCTGTCTACTCTGCTGAAATTATAATGCCAGCTTCCGTCTTTTTCCTCATACATATCCTGCACGAATATATTCCACACTCTCACATACCTGAATCCCAGTTCCTGCTTCATGATCAGAACCTGCTGCTGCATCTCACTGTCAAGAAGTGCGTCCACCTTCCCGATATTGATAATCGCATTCCAGTTCTTTTTCAGTTCTGTTGTCTCTTTTGCATCTACTGTAAACAAGTCCAGATTTTTTGCTGCCACTTCATCCTGCGGTGCCATATTCCCGGCCAGATATTTCTTCACTCTCTGCCCGATCTGTTCCTTGGATTCTGTATCCTGCACTTCTTCTTTCGTTTCCTGTCGGACACTTGTCCGATATACAGACGGCGTCATATTATAAACTTCTTTGAAAACTTTATTAAAAGAAGCCGTCGTCGGAAATCCGTTATCCAACGCAATCCGAGTAATTTTTTTGTCGGTGTACAACATCTCATCCACTGCATGAAAGAGTCGAATGTTATTCACATATTCAAGAAAACTCAATCCAAACCTCTTTTTTATATACTTGGACAGATATGCATTGGACAGATACAATTTCTTCGCCAGGTCATTCAAACTAATCTGCTTCTGATAATTTGCCTGTACATAATTCTGTATCTCAAACACGCGGGAATTATCCGGCGTCACATCGTCCTTCAGACGGCTGTCATCCGCTTTGATTCGAAAATAACTAGTCAGAACATACAGTGCTTCATAATAAATACTGTTCAGATACAGTGCACCTTCCCCTTCTTTATCGTAGAATCGGTTCAGCACGCGATCCAATATTTTCCTGAGCTGTTCATACGCCTCATTTTTATCCACAGTCGTATTACACCAGAACAAGATCTGATTCGTCCCGAGATATTCTGCCAGCATAGAAAAATTAATACGAAAACTCGCTGTCAGGAGTTCTTCTTCTGTCTCCCGGATCGAATGCCGCTTATTTGCATTGATCAGCAGAAAATCACCTTTCCCCAATTCATATTTTTCCGATTCTATCTGGATTTCAAGCCCGCCATGCAGCACATACAGTATCTCCAGATCCTGGTGAAAATGTGTGTTCTGCACTTTCTTTGTATCAAACTCAAAATCCATCATTGTCCGCATAATTTTCATCTTTTGTCCCCTGATTCTCTTCTTTGATAAAATTGAAATCGGTTATACTTTTCCAATACAAAAAGTATAACCGATTTCTATACTCAATACAACCGTTTCGTTTTTTGCTCTACTTAGTATTTATACACTTCCATATATAGGCATCCAGGCATATCTCCAAATTTCAACATCATCTTTGCTCTTCCGTTCATTCTCATAATATTCATACCCATTGATTAAAAGCTCTATTTTAAGTCTTACATCATGGTCAACCGAAATCGTGTCACCAGCCTTTAGATTATATGCACCGGTAACAGCAATATCACCTCTTGCAATTTTGCCAATACCTGCTCTTTCGGCAAGAAGCTGTTCTTTTCCTGCCACCTCATATATGGCTAGCTTTCTGATTACTCCATTGTCGCGCACAGAATAGTGAATAGCATCTATGTAGAGGAACGGATATACCTCATCCAGCGGGCGATTTTGCCAGTCTTCAATCTGAGGCTGGATTTTATCTGTGACGTCTGAAATAAATCCTTCCGATGTCTCAAAACCATAGATATCTTCAATGGTTTCTGATATTTGCCGGGTTGTCATACCTTTCGCATACATGGATATAATCTTCTGGTCGATGTCAGAACTATGATTTTTATTTTATCATAGAAGACCTTGCTACTATAAGCTATTTACAGAAAAAGTTTCACACACTTCTCCTTATTACACCTTAAATTATAAAACTTTAAAGAATGGTATTACTTTTCATTACATTCTCTTGTCATAATCCCCGTAAACTGTTCAACACCAAATCGTCTCATAAACATCTCACATTTACACAAGAACAGGTAATAGATATTTAATCCACAACCGCTTAATCCTTCATAATTTCCCTGTCCCTTAGAAATCAATAAATCAGCGTTCTCAACCTCATCCATTGATTCCTTAGAGATTGCTCCAATCACATTACCTGGTAATCCAGTACCGTTTCTAATCACTTTTTGCGCAACATCCGCCATGTGAATGTATTTTGCATCTTCCAGTGTGGCGTCATTAAAAACCGGTTTTCCTCTTACAATCACAGTTATATGTAAATCAGGATTAATATCACAAAGAGTTGAAATCAATAACTTATCTGTTACAATTTCTCCGCAGTTATCCGTAAAATAAACCAGCCTTTTCGCATTGACCAAATCGTTTTTAAAAACATCCAACAGCTTAGAATCTATATTTATATTTATTGCTTCATCTAATTGAGCTTTCAGCTCACCTTCATTTACATTTTCTAAAGCTCCAAAATCAATATAGTTTCCAACCATTGCATACTGTATTGCTGTTTTTAAATGATTTTCAGATGTATCAACTTTATTTTTTATATACGGAAATTGATCAAGCATTAATTGATTGTAATGCTGTTTGATTTCTGTATAATCCATCACATTTCCAAAAAGTTCCTGACGAAGATTATCCATTTTTTCTGCAACCTGTGGTGTAGATAACCCATCACTATTCTTTACAATCTCCTTCACCTTATATTGATATTCTGTTATCTTTTCTTCTGTTGCATTAACAGGATATTTATTGATATTTCGTTTTATCTGACATTTTTTACATTCTTCATTTATTACCATAACGTCCTCCGTAAACTATGAGAAACACGCTAACAACTCTGCTGCCTCAATCACAATTGATTTTGCAAGATTTACCGGACTATGAAATTGATCCCAGTCTCGATCTTCTGTAAATTTACGAATACGCTCTATTGTATTTTCTTTCATAAACTTTTACCCCGTTATCATTTTTGCTTCTTGGATAATATCATGGTGTAATTATGATTGTCCAATCGATATTCCCAATAGAGGTGGGTTATTTATAATATTTTCCTATACATGCAAATTTTTCTGCATCTCTTCTTTAAATTCCCTTCCTTTGAACAAAATCACTGCTACAAGGAACAAGAAACACGTCAATGCTCCAAACATACTCACTGTAGGATTTTTTACCACTCCACATAAAAGCAAGATTACCGGAAGGATTAACCCATATCCAGCGGCCATAATTTCATAAATAAGATACTCTCGGACCGGGCTTTTCTGCACTTTAGCAATTACAAACATTGCTACAAGTGTGGATACACTCATGATCGGCAACACAAAATCTACAGACCAGCTGTGCCATCCGGTCAGTGCATCCCATATAAAACAGATGATT
>OFSC01001043.1_pt1 | contig 19523 bp, 8 predicted proteins | sample 1543201 | NCBI WGS metagenome assembly OFSC01 (sample SAMN04209228, study PRJEB22552) | human gut metagenome | biome: gut; material: feces | host: Homo sapiens | place: USA: Oklahoma
AGCGCCACTTTTACACTCTAATAGTGGCACTATTGTAGTGTAAAAGTGGCGCTATCGTTAAGCTCGGGTGCTGTTTGCACAGAATTACACCATAAAAACAGCAATCCATAACTCTAAAATCAATTTTTATTTTGTAACAGGTTTTTACTCTCTTGTACGATATTTGCATTGTCTTATGGTTGGCTTATTCCATACGTTATCGGCATAAAAAGTGAGTAATAATATGCAAATATAGCTGTTTTCTTGCCGATAACGGCAAGAAAACAGCTATATTTACTGCAAATGCTCCAATATTATGTTTACCTTACTTCGTCTGCAAAAGATCGAAGTAGATATTGGGATCCTCCGATGTCGGTTCCTTGCATTCTCCGAACTCTGGATCAAGCGTCACTTCCATAGCCTTATCTTCCATAGCCGTAAACTTATCTTTCTTACCATATCCGGTTTTATAAATTGGTACGATTCTTATGATATATTTCTCAGGCTTTCTTGAGTTGAGTCTGAGTCCCCACTTCTTCTTGCCGTCTCTCAATTCAAAGAATACGGGTTTTGAGGATGCAGCAAATGTTCCGTCGGGTCTATGCAGTTCGAAACGCATGCCCCATTGCGTAACGGTGCTCTTTCCGCTTGCATACAATTCACCTCTGATTTCATAACCTACCGGTCTTTTCGGATTGTCGAAATCTGTATACGAACATGCCTGACGGCAATTGCTCAGTTCCATTATAGTCCGCACTCCGAATGGTGTCTTGTCCGAATAAATCGCACGTTTGGAATCGTCATCGTAGCCAACCATGGCGTAGAACGTCTTGTTCTTCTTGTTGTCTATCTCAAATTCTGTCTCCCAACTGTTCTTGCTCTTTTTCTTCAAATAATCGTTCATCACCAATTCTGCATCTGAATTATATATTATCACAAACGGATTGAAGGTCTTTGGTGTCTCGGTGAACCATACTCTGGCAACATAACGCCTCTTGGTTACATTCATATCTGAAACATAGTCGAGAGGAATTATAGCCATAGACGTTATTCTTGGCGACAAGTAGAATGTTTTGACTGGCCAGTATCCTTCGAATATCGTGCCTTTGAAGTTCCATATCGGCTTTTCCTTCAAGAGCTGGAACCTTGCACCAATATTAAAACTCAGATTCCATCCTGCTTCTATAGTAGGTGGGTTGTTTATAAGTACTCCCATATCATTAATATCTGTATCGGCACTTAATTTAAGTTGAGGTCCGGTTGTTCCTGAACCATACAGTCTGAAGAACTTGTCCAATCCCTTTACAGCAACATATAATTCAAGAGTCAGGTCTGCATTTATGGTAAGATTGCCGTTAATATCATTACCCGACTCCATTTGTGATTTGGAATATTTGGAGTTGATGATTTTAGGTTTCGAACTGTTGGCGGTTTTTTCTATACCCATCTTTTGTACTGACGTTTCACGATTTACACCAATTGCTTCGGCTGTTCCTGATACAGAAACAGAAAGTGAAGGATCAAAACCCACTACTACAGGGGAAGAACCGATAGGTATTTCGAGTTTCTTTGTGATTGGGAGCAACGACGATTCGGCGGTTGACATTATATCTGCCTGTAATGATGCTGTACCACCTACCTTAAATCTTTTGGTGGTTACGGTTGAATCAGTAAAGATGAATCTGACTTGTTCTTTTTCAAGACTTAAGTCAAAGTCAATCTTTCTATATTTCAACGACAAGTATTTAAAATTAAAAAAGCCTGTCAAGGATCCAGTCAAAAATTTATATGACTTAAGATCCTTATTAGCATTTAAATCTAAAGAGAACTCCGTCTTTTCAGGTTCACCGATACCTTCATCCCTCGTCCTCTGCATGGCATATCTTCGCTTCTCAGCCAACGACTTGTCCGCTATGGAAGGATCCATATAGTCTGCTACATTAATGCTGGCATGTATGTCCAGCTTCTTGTATACATGACCTAATGTGGTGTCTGTACACACACATTTTATCATACCGTTCTCCTTCGTAACAGACACCACCTTTCCCATCATGGCGTTTGGAAACTTCTCTGAGAATGCGGAATAGATGGCGTCTCCTATCTGCGGTATCATCTCGTAGGGTGTTGAGGTGGAAAGCCACACCACAGAGTCTTCGACATTGAGGACGTACTGAGAGTTTGTTTCGTCGAAGACTTTTGTGGTGGGGTTAAACTGGTAGGTGGTGGTGCCGTCAGCGGTCACGTCGGTACGCGGCGCGCTGAAGCCGTCGCCGTTCTCTATGTTGTCGTCCTTGCCCTTCTTATCGTCTTCCGGCTCGTCCATGTAGAGCGTGCAGGAGGCGAAAGCCAGGGCGGTGAGGATCAGTAAGAATATCTTTTTCATAGTTGTCGGGTTTTATAGATTCGTAACTCCTTTAAACGTCAGTCGAGGTGTAATGTTATCAGCTTGGAGAGCGTGCCGTGCGTCTCGCCGTCGAAGGGCAGCTGCACGTCAAAGGTGCGTAGGCGCACCTCCCGCCGGTCGTAGCACTTGAAGGTGATGATGTCCTCGTCAGAGGCGCTCACCGGACCGTACACGCGGATGACGGCATAAGGCTTGCCTTTCGCCTCCTTCAGTTCGGCTATGCCTCGCAGCTCGTCGTCCACGAAGGCAGCCACGGCTATGTCGTCGCCGAGCTGTCTGCCGGCTACGCTGATGTCGGCGTAGACGACGGTGTCGAAGAAGTACTTGTTACGGTCAACTGTCCACGGGGTCATTACGGTCACCACGCAGGTGTCCAGACGCATTGTGGCTGACGACATCGCCGTGACGTAGGCGGTGCCGGGCTGCTGCGCCACGAGTGTGTCGACGCAAAGACGTGCTATTTCGGGCTGGTCGATGAGCCACATCACGCCCTTGTCCTTCACCTCTGGCGGCGAGAAGGTGACGGTCAGACGCAGCGAGTCGCCCGGCATGATGAAGACGGTGTCGCGGTCCATCTTCATCGTCGCTGACGTTGTCTCGCCCGCCTCGTCCACGTCGAATAGCTCTCCGCAGGAAGTGAGCAGCGGCATGGCTGCCAACAGGCAACATGTAAGGAGTTGCCACATACGCGTCCTGACACCCCGTGGCGACAGAAGCTTGGTTATGAATAGTCTTATCTTTTTCATTTCGGATGGATGTTGCCTGTGATTTTTTCTGTGATGTTTACTTATTTCGCCTTAGAGGGGGCTTTCGCCGGAGCCGTTATCGTCACCTTGTTGGAAGGTTGGCTGCGTCTTCCGTCCGTGAAGCGCACCACGACGTAATAGCTGGCTGACTCGCCCGGTGAAAGGAGCTGGTCGGTATGGAGCGGCATGTCCGGCTCTGTGGAGCAGAGGAAGGTGTAGTCTGCCTCGTCCTTGCCCTTGCGATAGACGCAGTAATAGTAAGGTGTCTGCTTGCCGTCCACAGCCTTATGCTCCCATGAGAGACGTGCTTCGTCCTTCACGGTGTCATAGGTTCCGACTGCCTTGATGTCGAGTTCTGCCTCGGTGAAGTCGGCGAAGCGTGCCGAGAAGATGAGGCTTGGCTCGGAAGCTATCTCCGAACGGTTGAACGACACTACCATATACTCATAGTAGTACGTGTTGTTGGTCTGCGGCTTGTCGGTGAGATGTATCACTCCGTCGGGGCTTGCCTTGAGCACGTCCTCCGCCGTGACGATGGCTATGAGGTCCCACGTGTTGCTGTTCTCCAGTCGGCGATAGACGCGGTGGTAGTACATATCGGCGTCCAGTCCGGTCACCCAGTCCATGTGTATGCCCGAATTGTCCACCCAAGCCGAGTCGAGGTGAGGCTGTGTAGGCGGTGTGATGTGCGGTCGCTCCACCTGCAGGATGGGCGAGAACTCACCGGTGTTGTTGCTGTAGTCCACGGCACGCACCTTATAGTAGATGAATCGCTGATTGACGGTCATCTGCACCGTGTCTACGAACATCGTGTCCTTGAGCTGTCCCTGGTTGCGCATAAGGAAGTGGTGGGTGGTGTCGTTGGCATAAGCCAGCTCGTAGTAAGCCACGTCGTCGTCCGCGGGCTTGTCCCAGCGCAGGGTGATGGTGCCGTCGTCGGCCGAAACCTCAGCACGGAGATTGCCGGGAGCGTCAGGAGCCTTCATGTCGCTGATGCGGAGCTGCACGGGCATCGAGTAGCCAACGTTGCCAGCCTCGTCGTATGCCGCCATGACGAGCATGCCGGTGGAGAGTCCGGTGACGTCCACCTTCACCTCTCTTGCGTCTGCCGGAAGCGTCTTTTCGCAGAGCGGCTTCCAGTCGTTGCCCGTAAATCGTTCGTTATAGTAGAGCGGGAGGAATCCTGCGAGGTCGGCTTCCACGGTGTCCTTCTCCCACGAGATGGTGGCGAATATCTGCTTTGTGGGGTCGGTCTCGTCGGGACGGTCGATGTTGACGAGTGTGATGGTCGGGCCCTTAGGCGGCTTCATGTCGCCCACCTTTACGGTTAGCGTCTCGCTCGGTGCTGTGGTGTCGCCGAAAGCGTCATGCGCCATCACGCGATACTCGTAGGTGCCGGGCTGTGGCACGTTGTCGACGTACATCACTTCCTCGTCCTTGTCGTCGAGGTCCTGCTTGTACATCGGCATGTATGGCTTGCTGTTGACGCGGCGCCATTCCTGCGTTCCAGCCACACGGCGCTCAATCTCGAACGAAGAGTTGTGCTTGTCGGTCCAATAGAGCGTCACGGCGAGTTGTCCGGTGATGCTGTCCGTCAGTCCCACGTTGTAAGGAGCGGGCACGTAGGGCTTGTTCTCCACGTTGCTGACCTCCTTGCCCTTGATGAACATATTGTCGTTCTCAAAGCGGCGGGCTGGCTGGATGATGTAGGTGTAGCGTGCTCCCTTGCGTACGTTGCGGTCGACGAAGCGCATCGCCATGTCCTCAGCCAAGTCCTGACGCCATTCCGAAGCGAGGATGGCGAAGGCAAGGCTCGTCACCTGGTCGTCATACAGCTCGAGCATCGATCCGTACGATCCCGGTTCCTCACGTGTCTCGGTGGGCTTCTTCAGGTTGTCGCCGTAGATTAGTCCGTAGCCGATGGTGGCTACCGAATCGTTAGGCGCATACTTGGCACGAAACTCCTCCAGCGTCTTGGGCTTGAGCGCTAATGCCAGCGTGTCGCAATGGTTTTTCTCGTCCCAACGATAGATGTTATATCCGATGAGGTTGAGCCTCATCCATGCAGCATAGTCGGAGGGAGCCCATCTCAGCACGATGCGGTCGCCGTAGGCACGTGCCGTGAGCATGATGTCGGAGCCTTCGTATGGCTTGCCCTTGAAAGCCGTGGTGTCCTGCGCCACCTCTCCCGGCAGCATCTTGCCGGCTGTCGGGATGGTGTCGTTCTGTGTTCCTCCATAGAAGGAATATCCGGTTCGTGAGCCGACACTCGCCACCGCTGTGATGGCGGCGAAAGCGCAGGTGGCGGCGAATGCGGCTGATAGTCCTTTCATTATCTTCATATCTGTACGTTTTATGGTCTATTAATAGAATTTCTTTAGCGGCTCGTTGATGGTGATGTCACGCTGACTGTTGCTGTACGATACCGTATACTCCTTCTTCTGTACGTCATAGTCGTCGATACGGTAAGTCCGGACAATCATCTTCTTGAGGTTCTTCATCGCCTCCTTAGCCTTGAACGTAGCTTCGGGATAGCCATTGTCGCCCGTGAAGGTGAAGAGCACCATGCGGCTCTGACTCTTGCTCTGGCGCGGTGTGGCTCGCTTTCCTGCTCCCTTCATGATGCTGTTGAGCGATACCTTACGTCCTGACTCGGAGTTGTCAATGATGCCACACCATAGCAGCGTCATCTGATAGTACGGAATCTTTATCATCTGCGTAGTCTCGTTCAGACCCTCTCGCGACACTACGATGTCGGTTCCGAGGTGCTGGAGGTTCCATTCTTCCACAGCGTTGGCACGCTTGGTCTTGAACGTGGTTCCACCCTTATCGAGCACCACCTTGGCATTCTCCTTTATCTTCTTGTCCACGTCCTCAGCGAGGTAGTAGACGTTGGCGATGTTTGTAAGAATGTCGCCTGCCGGGTTCTTGGGGTTATACTCCGGAATGGTGGCGTGGCATCTGATAGGATTCACGTAGTCGTAACGGTCATTGTCGATGAGCGGCAGCGGATAATTCGAACCGTAACCTCCCGACGGATAGATGGAGTTGCGACGAATCTTCTCCAAGTCGTTCACGATGTTGTAGTTGACATCGCCTTCGGCAAGGAATCCGCTGTAGTTGCCGCCGAGGTCGCTGTAGGTTAGCGACGTGGTGGTGGTCACCATAGTCTGTATACGGTCTGACTCGATGTTCCATCCGCCTATCAATGCCCAGTTGGCAAGGTAGCTGATGTAGTAGAACGGATCGTAGTAGGCGAGGAGAGTATTGGTGTTAGGATACTTCTTCTGTCTTTCCATTGCCGAAGTCTTATATCCAATCTCCACGTCGGGGATGTTGCTGAGGTCCGAACCGTCATACTGTATCATACCGACCTTTGTTCCGATGAACGGCAACTCATAGTCGAGCGGACGGCCGTTGTTGCCGGTTGTCCAGTCGCCGTCAATGGTTGTGACGTTGAGGTCCATGATGTTGGCAGCTACCACCGGTTCTTCGGTCTCGCGGTTGTCGTAGCAGGTGAATACGAACTCCCAATTCCATTCCATGCCTTCAGGAGCCTGGTCACCCGCCTTGTCGCCTAACAATGTAGAGCCGGGCTTTATCGTCTGTACGTCTGTCACGCCCGACTGCAGAGCGTCGTCGTCAGTCTTCTTTATTCCTCCCGACAACTTGCCGTTGGGTATTCTCGTCAGGGACTGCTCCTCCTTCTTCACCTCCTCCGTAGACGGTGAAGATGACGTATTGTCCGACTTGGGTACTACGCGAGTGCCTAATTTTGTGGATGGCGAAGTCTGCGTTGTGGGCTGTCGCCTTGTCGGTGTTGTCTCGGACGAAGAGGTGTTGCCCGACGTAGAGGTCGTGCCCGACGATGCTTTCGTTATGGCAGACGACTTTGTCACCCTTGTCTTCCTTGTCTGCGGCGACATAGCGTCAGCATAAAGGTCGACGTTCTCGTTGGCATCCATGTACGGGCCATGGAATGCAGGTCCGAAGTGGAGGTCCTTGATAATCTTGTCATTTAAGACATCATCTTTAAAGTTCGTTCCTATATTATCCTTGATGGCTGGTACCAAATAGCGTCTTGAGCTGATTATCTTTATCACCTGATGGCCGCCGATAGTCTTAGGTGCCATGCCATTAGGACTTGCTCCGTTGGTGTACTTAGAGTAATACTTCTCTCGGAAGTTGATGGTCTTCTCTGTCAGAACCCTTTCTTTCGTCACCTTGGTCTTCTCATAGTCGAGCACGAGGTTGTAGGTGTTACCCGGCAGAACCTTGGTTTTGAATGATGCAGAAGCTCTGTTCTCCCAGCCTGCATACACTTCCTGCTCTTCTATCACCTTGCCGTCCTTCTTCAGCTTCCACTTGAGTTTGCCGTCAGAATAGAGGCGGTTAAGAACGTTCTTCTCCTTGAGCACGATGAGCGGATTCTGCACGTCAGTGGCATAAGCAATAACTGGATCGGAGGACTTCAGCTCATTATACTTCGACGGATAAGCCACAGCTACCAATGACTGGAGGTCGCCTCCGTCCTGAATGTTCATGCCGTCGCTGTTGCCGGTACGGAAGTAGAACGCCTTGGTCTGCTCCCATGGCACTTCCTCATACTTGCCCTTCTTGACATTGTATGTCTCGGGATCGTGCCAGTTGCCCGCACGCAGCTCCTTGGCAAGGCCCGTAATCTCGAGCTTGTAGAAGCGGTTGGGGTTGAGGCTGCGCATTCCTCGTACCGTCACCTTAGTGGCATTGAACTCTATATTATAGTAACGTATCACGCTGTCGCGCATTGTAGAGTCGCTATACTCGTAGAGCTTGACCTGACTGGTCGACGGATTGAAGCGGAACGTACGAGTTGACGTGGTCTCGAGGATTTCTCTCTCAGCTTCCACCTGCTTCATCTGTCTGTGGAGATCGGTCTGGTCGAGCAGCGGATACTGCTCGTTAAGACGTGCCATCGGAGTGATGGTGAAGTCGGTGGGCAGGTCAGGACTGATGGTCATCTTGTGGTTCCATCCGTTCTTTCTTGTCTCCTCGCCAATGGACGATTCGCCCCAAAGCTGGAAGTCGTCAAGCGCATTGCCGTAGAAGATGTCACACTTCTTGCCGCAAGTGAACTGGAAGCGGCGGTTGAAGTTGATGAGGCCGCCCAAGAGACGGAGCTTCATGCGGAGGTCGCCGGTGAAGTAGCTCGGGTTAGGCAAGCCCATCTGGAGTACGCCGCCGATGCCTGCGTCCACGAGGTCGATGCTTCCCTTCCAGAATCCGAGGTTCAGACGCAGACCCATCTTGGCATAGAGGTATGCGTAGAGCTGTCCTTCGCCGTACCATCCCTTCCATCCTGCTGCGCCGGGAACGCCTACACAGTAGACCTCGTCGCCGATGTGTGTGATGCTGACGTCGAAGCCAGCCTCGGCGCCCATGTCGGCATAGAGGATGCCGAGGTCCACATTGATGTAGCCCCATACGCTTGCTCCGAGCATTACGCCACCCGTGGCGTTGGCGCGGAACTCTCTTAAGGCTTCCTCGCGGGCACGCTCAGCCTTGCTTACGTCTGCTGACTGAACGCCGTTGCTGCCGCGGCTACCGGTGAGGAACTGGCGTATGTTTTCGGGAATAGGAGGCAGAGCGCCGTTGTCCGGCAGCTCGTTGCCCACACAGAAGTAGGCATCCGCTCCGATCTTCACTTCCACAATCTTCGCCTCAAGGTCAATGAGGATGAACTGACAGCGTTCGCTCTTCTGCGGTTTGCCGAGATAGAGGTGCCACTTCACCTTGTCGAAGTTCACACCTTTGTCGCGCCATGTAAGTCCAAAGTCGAGAGATATCTTGGCTCCTGACGTAGCCTTGAAGTTATCTTTCTCTTTGCTCTCGTTTCCCTCCTTGCTCTCGTGTTTCTCCTCCTTGCTGTGCTCCTGATGGAGATTGTCCAGTCCAGCCATAGAGCCGAGCTTGTCGTAAGTGGTCTTTATGGTGTCGTTGAGAGCCTGCATCTGCTTCAGAATCTTGCTGTCCGCAAGCTGTTCCGTGTGTACTTCGTAATCTCACCCGCATACTTCTTGGCGAGTCCGTCCGCCGTGGCGTCAACCGTGACGTTCAGACGCAGGTACTTCGACTGGTCGTCGTTCTGATAAACGATGGACGCTCTCGAATTAACCAAGCCAGCCATAGCGCTCACGTTGCCGTCAAGCATGAATGTGGTGAGGCGCTTGTGCTCCTTATCGTATACCACGGTGAGCGAGAATTTGCCGCCGATGACGTTGTCGCCACCCGACGCTGCAATGCCCAAACCAGCCGTTACGCCGATGACGCCCTTCTGAGCGATGGCCTTCGTTGCGTCCTTCGGGTCCTTTCGGCAGTTGAAGTAGAAGCCGCCGTGGATGTCGTTAAGCTCGATTGGCGGAATCTGCAGACCCACAGCCGAGCCGATAGCTATGTTGAAGTAGCCCCAAGTGAAGTTGTTGCCTTCCTCCTTGTGCTCGAAGTAGCCGCCGTTTGAGTCGAAGGTAAAGAGATTGCCGGGGAGCGCAAACTTAAGGTTGCCCTTATATCCCTTGTCCTTCACCTTGTCATTAGGACGTATGACGTCCATTCTTCCCGAGATGGTGATGCCCGGAAGGTTGGACGAAACCTCGATGGAGTTAAACAGACAGTCCTTATATTCCAGCGAGATGTTGCTGATGTCGTCGAGGTTCTTCACCTCTGCCTGCAACTGAATGCCAGCCTTTGCCACCACGAGGTCTTCCAGCAAGCCAATCTTTCCCTCAAGGTCGAGAGTCATTGCGCCACCCGAATAGCCGAGGTCATAGCGTGTAATGCCGAAGCAGAACGGGCCTATCTTCTTCTCTAAAGAAGCCAACGACCATTCGCCCATGTTGAAATAGATGGGCTTGTCCTCAGAACCGAGGTTGCGTTCTTTCTCCTCGCAAAGCGTCTTCCACGCCGAACGTCTCAGTTCTTCAGCCTGAGCAGCATGTGCCTTCTTCTGTGTCTCCTCCTTGTCGTAGATTGATTCCCACGTAGAACAGTTGGCAATGCGCATCTTTGTGAAGTGGATGCCGGGGATGCTAAGCTTCAGCGGCAGTCCGTCGAGAGCTTTCTTCACGAAGCTCGAGCGGTTCTTGGCAGCCTCCACCTTGTTGTTCACCTCGTCCAGCTTGCCTTGAATCTCGTCAGCATAACCGATGGTGATGCTTCCGCCCATCGAGAATTCCAGTCGGGTCTTCGTCGATCCGTCAGCCTGGTCTTCTGCTTCGAGGAAGAAGTAAGTCTGCTTCTGCTCAAGGTTTGCCTCTGCAAGGATGAAGTCAAAGTTGATGTCCTCCACCTGCTGCACCTTAAATATATAGGCGTAGCCGTTGTCGTTGTCCTTCTTGAATCGCTTCTGGTTATATATATTACATGTATAGGCGATGTCCGAATTGACGAGCGGCAGCTTCATGTTGCCGTCGAAGTATGCCTTCTCGAAGTTGCTCTGCAGGAACTCCACGCCCACGTTGTCGAGCGTAAACGCCCAACCACCGAGCTTTCCGGTCTTTGCGCTGATGATGTCCTCCGCACCGAACTTGAGCGAAACGCCCGACTTGTCGAAGAACATGTCCTTGGCAGCGAGAGTGAGGCGTCGGTCACCGTCGCCGTCTTCCTTGCCCACTTCCATGGCCTTCGGGAACTTTACGCCCACCTTGCTGATGTAAAGGCCCATCCATTCCTTGTCGTTGGTGCGGATGTCAGCCTTGCTCTTGTCATAACCGGCGGGGAACGATCCCATGTTGTTGTCGTTCACCGTTGTGGAGTGGTCGTAGACAATGGCGCCCGGACAGAACGTCCAGCCAGGAAGAGCCTCTGCTTCGAAGTCGTCCATGGCAGCGCTTGCCGTCCAGTTGTTCCAGTCCTTGACGTCAGTCTGGATGTTCAGCACGGGTCGCTCTTCCGTAGCGGTGCCGTTAGCCACCTTCTTCAGCTTAGGAATGGCGATGTCTATGTCGATGTGTAAGGCAGCCAAAGAGTCAGCCTGCCAGTTGATGTAGCATCCGTCCGCAGGTGCCTGACCTTCGTCAGCCACCGTGATGTCGGTCGGAGCCTTAAACTTAATCTGGAAACCGGACGACGGTTCCTTCACGTCGATGGTGGAAAGCAGGCACATCGATCCGCTCTCCGGCAACAGACGGTCGGGGCTGATACATGTGTGCGGTGCACCGAGGATGAGGATATTGTTGTCCGTATAGCGGCTTTCGGGCAGCGTGAACGTACCGATAAGGTCCATTGAAGCCCACGAAGGAGCGAATGTCACGTTGACAATCTGGATGTCCACCGGAGTCTTGTTTACCGACTTCGGCAGCTTCATCGGCATCATGATGTTGTCAAGCCTGCCTTCCGTGAGGAAGTCCTTGGCTCGATGGTAATAGTCATAATACTTGCCGAGGCTGAGCTGCTTGGCTATGTCGCGACCTCTGTTAGATGCTTCCTTCTGCAACATCTTAGCATAAGGTATGCCAGTGTCGCCGATAAGGTTGTCAATGCCCCAGTCGGAGAAGAGCTTGTCCACCTGCTCGCCGTTGTTCGACGCCCATGTGTCGCCCTTCATGCCCTTGGCCTTGCCGGCATAAACGATGTCGTCGGTATTGATGAAGAGTGAGTCGAACTCCACCTTCACCATCAGCGACAATCCGAGCGGCGACCATTCCACACGACCGTTGCCGCGGAATCCGCCGTCCTTGCCGTTCTCCTTCATCTCGTCGATGGTGAGCTGATACTGTCCGATGCCCACCACCTTGCCTATGAAGTCCTTGGCAGACTTCTTCGTAGGCTTGAGATTTTCGATGTTCACCATTGACGAACACTGGAAGAACTTCTGGCTGATGCGCTGTGCAAGGGCGAAGTCGATGACGTTTACGGAGTCGTTGACGAATGCCACGGACTGTACGTTCTCGCTCTTGGGGAGCACGCGCAGCACCATATAGTCGCCAGCCACCACCTTGTCGCTGATCTTCTCCCACTTGATGGAGTCAGAAAGGTCGTACGTGGAGTGTGTGTAGACCGGCTCTGAGGCGAAGATGTCGGCGCGGTCCATCTCTGGCTCGCCGCGGAAAAGCTGCACCTCATAATTGATCTTCACCGTGTCCTGGCGTTCTCCTACGCCACCTACGAACCATGCCTTCTTCCATTCCACGCCGATGTCGTCGCCCGTGAATGACTTGCGGGCTCCTGCATTGCCGGGGAAACTCGGGCGGATGATCTGCGGATTGCGGAAGTTATATACCGAATCGGTCACTTCCTCCTTGCCGCTGCCGAAACCGAAGTCGAACTCGTCATCGTCTTCCTCTTCGTTCTTCTTGTCCTCCTTCTTGTCCTCCTTGTCGGGAGTAGGGGGCGTCACCACGGTGGTGGCGTCAGGCTCGAAGCGGAAGAGGCGGAGGTCGGATTTGCCGTCGTTCTCCACCATGGAGTAGTTGAGGTAAGTGCTGCCCAGACCGGACTGTTCCGCCGTGACGCGTGCCACGTAAGTAATGTCGTCTATCATGGAGCGGATGCGCTCCTGCGGCAGAATCAGCATCGGCGACATCAGTCCCGACTTCTCGTACACGGCAGGATTATACTCTATGGCTTCGTCGGGCGTCTGACCGCCGACAAGCTGCACCACCTTAAACTTATACGTAAAGCGTGCCGCGCCGGGATTGCACGTCACGATGGGTTCTTTCCACGTAAAGAGGGCGTTCTGCTTGTCCATGGTGCATACCGAAGCGTCGGAAGAACTTCCAATGCCGGGCATAGGCATCAGGAACTCTGGCGCCTGAGCCTTGTAGCATATAGTGAAGATGCACTGTCCGCTGCTGGGGCTGCTCACCATGACGGGAGCATCACGTCCCGGCTCCCAGCGATAAGCCACGAGGCGCATGCGATACTGACCCTCGGGCAGGAGTCCGAAGGCGCCGCCCTCATAGTCGCTGAACAGACCCGGGGTGGTGGCGATGCGGTCGTTGGGCACATGATTGAAGAGATTCTTCATCTCCACCATGCTCAGAATGTGCGTTCCGCCGGAAGGCACCGTGATGGGCTTGTCGGGCTGATACTGTGCAGGAATCTTGACGTAAAGTCCCGAGTTGGGATTTATCTGCTCAAGGTCCATGACGAGATAGACGTTCTGCGTCTCGCCAGAAGAGTTGATCAGACTTACGTTGAAGTAGTTGCCGGGATTGGCTACGTACAGCATTGCCTGCGGAGGCAGCGTGGGCTGTACCGGATTGACCGTCACCATTACGTCCTGAGCGGCTGCCTGCAGCATGGCACCCAGGATGATGAGTAGTGATAGGATGTGGAATCTCAGTCTGTTCATATCTTGATCTTTATTTTATCGTGGGAATAAAAGTTACACTATAGCGACTTGTTCTGTTCCTTTTCCGCCTTACGCTTTATCTCGAGGAGCGTGAAGGTGTAGGTATAGTTGAAGCTGAGGTTGATGTCCGTGGCGTCCAGCTTCGACCGTGTCTTGGTGATGTTGACGTCGCCGTACTTGTTGAATCCGGCAGTCATCGAAAAGAGATGCTTCTGCTTGATGCTGTAGCTGGCAGCCATGTCGCATCCCATGGATAGGCTCTTCGACTGTCGCTTCACCTCATTGTAGCACATCGAGAACGTGGCTGAGAGGTTTAGGGCGTCGTCCTTTAGGAAGGCGCGGTTGGCTGTCACCGAGGCGAGGTCGCTGGTGTAGCGCGTGTTGAATCCCTTTGACGACTGGTGGTTTATGGAGGTCTGGAAGCTGGTCTTCCATGCCTTCACCTCCAGTCCGTAGCTGGCTCCGATGGCAAGGGACGTTACGTCGCTCACGCCGGTGGCGAAGCGGTTGAGGTCCTTGTTCTGCACGAGGCTGGCAGAGAGCGAGAAGGCATGACCGAACTGGTCGTTGTCCACGGCGTAGGACGGCGTGAACGTGAAGGTGTTCATGGCGCGACGTATGCGAGTGGTGTCGTTTACGTGTGCCGTGCCGTCAGCCTGTGTCTGCAGGTAGCCGTTATAGCCGAACGAAAGGTTGAGGCGGTTGGCTATGCGTGTGGCTATGAAAGCCGAATAGACGAAGCCCCGCGTGGTATAGAGCTGCTTGTTGGAGAGATTGTCCTCCTGAGCGGAGAAGGTGGCTGCCACCGACACGCGGCGGAAGAGCGTGGTGCCGAGGCTGGCTCCGACGCTGTGATAGTTGTTAGCCATATAGTAGGTGCCGAGCGACGTATAGTCGGGCTGTATGATGCGATAGAAGAGCGAGGCGTTCACGCCGCCCGCGTTGATGTTGAGGTTGGCGTCGCCCGCGAAGCGTGCCATGGAGGTGTAGCGTGTGTCGAACACCTTGTCCCATCTTGTCACCTTGCTGTCCGTCACCTTCTCCGCGCGGGTGTCGGTGGTGAAGGCTGATGTGGCTACGTTGGCTGTCAGCGACATCCAGTTCTTGATGCTCACGCCTCCCTTCAGTCCCACCACGATGTTCTCCTGCGGCGATATGCGCTCCTGCCAGTACTCGTCAATGGAGCTGCGGCGGTCGTAGGCGCGGAGCAGATAAAGGTCGAGATAGTTGCTGCCCGTACCGTAGCCTATGTTGAATCCCCATCCTATGCGGCGATACTGCGGATTGCGCGGCGAGGGCGACGTAGGGTCGTCGTTGACGGCGCTGCGCAGCGTACCGTAGAAAGCTCCCACACGGAACTTCTGCGTACGATATTCCAGACCCACGCCGTTGTAAGACATACTCATGACGTAGGGCGAGAATCCTGCCGACGACCTTCCGATATGTCCGTGCCATTGCTTGTACGACGGCGAGAGATTGAAGGAGATATGGGGATAGTTGAAGTCCAGATTGTTGTTGGAGTAATAAAGCGAGAAAGGCATGTTGAATCCATACATGCTGATGTTGAGGTTGAGGAACAGCGTATTGCTCAGCGGCGAGGCGTATGCGCTGCCTGCCGTTGAGTGAAAGTAGGTGTTCTGTGTACCTACGGAACCCGTGATGATAAGGGGATCGCTCTTCGCAATCTCCGTGATGTTCTGTGCTGTTGTGCCGCTGGTATGCAGAAAGAGTGCTGCCACAGCCGTCAGTATGGTTATGTGTAAGTGGCTTTTCATCGCTTTGGTTCTTTTAGTGGTTATTTAAAGTTTCGCATGTCTCGTGACATGCGAAACTTTTAGTTATATTAGTATAGTCAACTTACTTGACAAGCTTCTTCGTAACGGTCTTGCCGTCCTTGGTCTTCACCTTCACTACGTAAACGCCTGAAGGAAGGCCAGCAACGGTGGTCTCGCCGGTTGAGACAACAGCACCGGATGCGTTGCATACGATGACGTCAGCCACGTCCATGCCCTGAACTGTGATCTGTCCGTCCACGATGGCGATGCCCGAAGATGCGATGTCGGCTGCTGTGATGCCGGTGACGATGCCACCTACAGTCAGACGCTGCGGAGCGCGGAGCGAACCTGCCATCTTTGCGAACGGCATCTGCTCGTTGATGGTGCGCATCTCGCCGCTGACGGCGTCATGGAGCTTGAACGAAATGGTCTCGCCCTTGTCAGCATGGACGGTGATGAAGCACTTGCCGTCTATCATCTCGCCCTCACCGCGGCACTCGTCGCCTACGAAGGCGCCCACCGTGAAGCGTTCTGCCGAATAGTCGTTGCCAAGGTCAGCTACGATGGTCATGTTGTCAGCGAACGGAGCGCTGTTGTATGTCCATACGCTCTGCTTGTGCTGGGGAGCGTTCATCACCGGAGTGCCCTGAGGCATAAGGCTCTCACGCTGGTATTCCATGTCGACGTTCTCTGATCCTGCATTGAAATACATATATCCGAGTCCGGCATGCAGAGTGGTAAGGGTGCCTGTCCACTTTTCGCCATTATATTCAGCGAAACCGTTGTCCTTCGATACGATGCGGTCGCCCACGTTGAAGTTGTTTGCGTATGCATCTTCGGTAGAGAACACCGAGTTGATGTCGTGGTCATACTGATAGGGATTGCCGAGCCAGTTCCACATCGGCACAATCTGACGATGAGTCCGCATGTCCTCGTAAGCGCCGGTGTACATGATTCTCAAGTCAAGCAGACCGGGTTCCTCTTCCTTCACCTTAATCTTATAGCATGTGCCAGACTCCAGTCTGTTGATATCGCCGAAGTATCCGTATTCGGGGTCGTTATGGAGAAGGGCGTCTTCTGAGCGGATTTCCTCCACCACGTTGCCTAATTCGTATTCAGGAGAGTTCCATGATACGTCGCCGCTATAGAGCGAAGCCCACTTCCATCCTGCCTTCTGCATGTAGCGCTGACCGATAAGGACGTTAGATGATGCCACCTCTACGCCGTCGAGCTTCACGCTGATAATGGCTCTGCCCACGCTATGAGGTCTGATGGTGTAGTTAAGCTTGCTCTCATCCGTAGGAACAATCTCTACTATGCTCTTCCATTCCTCAGAAACATAGCTGTCAGGAGTTATAGTCACCTCCACTCTTGACGGGTCTACCTCTGCGTCAACGGGGTCGGGAGTAAGCACGAAGTCGCGTGTCTCGGTGCTTACCATCTCTACGTATCCGTCCACCTTGAATCCCTTAAGAGACTCCATGATTGTTACGTGGAAGTGGTTTGAAATTTCATACTCATCATTTCGGAGTCCTTCCTCAGTTGCGATGGTGCGCTCAGATGAATAGCTGATATCAATCCATCCCTCACCCACTTTAACGACAGATGCAGAAAGGCTGTCTTTCTTGAAATCATAAGACAGCTTTACGGCATCCGTAAGAGAAGAAATATCCAAATTGCTTTGTGCTATATCGTACGACTCATATTCTTCATACTTAGGCCATGACGGTGTCATGATGATGTTGTTACGGATATCCTCAGAGATGTCCCACTTGTCAGTATCCTTTATTGGCATCAAGAAAGTCATCTCATCCTGCTTGAACGTGATGTTCGTAGGACCATCCTTTACGATTACTTCGTATGTGCAAGAGGCTTGCGGATTCTGATTAGATATAATTGCAATGCGAGCTCTACCTGGCTTACGGGCGAAAATTCCCTCAGAACCATTGTCCTCAAGTATTTCATTATACTTAAATTCCTGATCCTGGTTGTAACTTGGCAAAACTTCGTACCTCACGCTGCGGTCTGTAGCGTCCTCCGGCATTACCTTATATCCAGACGGAAGGATGCTGTGAAGGTTGTCGCCTATATACATCTTAATCTCCTTAACCCTACCAACCGGATTAATATACTCTACCGGCTTAATGACTGTGACCTTAAGGTCCACGCTGGCATTCTCGCCGCTAAGCGTCATGGTGTATGTGCCGGTCTTTACTGGATTAAACTTGCCAATATCATTACCTTCCATCGGAAGGATGGCAGTCTCGTCACTGCTCTTCCATGTCAGTTCCTCGTTGCAGTCGGCAGGTGCTGTGGTGTAGCCGCTGCGAAGCACTGTGTTGAGGGCAGCAGTGTCGCCCAAGTTAACTGTGATGCCATTCTTATACTCGTCGCGAAGCTCAATAGAGGTGGCAGGCTGGATGACACGAATATTAATGTCGGAATACTGTCCCGTATTCTTCATGTCCCAAAGCTTAGGGAAAACGCCGACGGAACCATACTTGCCAGTTGACTTAATGGCTGTGAGCTTATTTCCTTCGATAATGACATTTTCACTCTCTTCATACATATTCCAGTTTAATTCTGGTATGTTGGCATTCGCTGGCTCGAATGTAATATAATCCAACAAATTGATCTGCTCACCCACCTTAACTGATACTGTCTCTTGGGTGAAACCATAATATAGAGGCTGGATAAACTTCAGCGGGAAGAGGTCTGACAGCGTACCGGTGGTTTTCTTATTAGTATAGGTTACGGCATCGGCTGCAGGCTGTAAGTCGTAAACATAAGATAGCTGACCACCTGGATAAAGTAATCTGAAAGATATGGCTTTGCCTTCGTCATTAGTATCTCCCTTTACACGAAGAGGGAAATAGTTAATGGTCAAAGCCACCGACAGCGACTTTTTCTGTACCTTCGCAAGTCCGCGGCACTCACCATCGATGAATGCTCCGAGGTAAGTGTTCTCAGGTAACTCTTTCTGACCACAATTGTCGAGGCTTCCCTCTGTGAGTCCTACATAAATGACGTGCTCGTCAGGATAGGCATTGGGATTATAGCCCCAATCAGGTTGTTGTGCCGCCATTCCTACGGCATATAGCAGTAGGGATAGCATTAGTAATAATTGTTTTCTCATATTAAAAATGATTTGAAAGGTGAATAATATGTTATCTATTTAGTTTTGTGTTTAATAATGTGATGTTTGGGTTTCTTGGTTATTTCCTGTTCAGTCCCCAGCTTTTCCACATGCTCCCTGATTTTGCCCTCGACGTCATCGTATGAATGTCGCCAAGGTTCGTTCTCAATAGTATAGTCTTGCGGTCTCATATTGTACGGTATTTGTGGTTAGTGATATTTACATGGGACGACACGCCTTACGCTATGTCTGTCAGCACTGCAAAATAAGCTGAAATTCGCTCAAGTCCGTTGTATAAACTTAACAAAAAATGGCCAATTCTTAACAAAATAAGGGTCGTTGCACGATTTGACAAGCCAATAGGCAATTTATGTACATGATTTTACAAGTGATTTAACGAAATTTTTGGGATGGACGGGTAGACGAAAATCCCAAAAATCACACGCAAATCCTGTCCGTTATTCGATGTAAAGACATCGCATCGTAAGACACGAAGACATGTTTTTTTGACATGAAGACATGAAGACATGTTTTTTTGACATGAAGTACATGATTTTTTCTGACTGATGGCGTAGCCAATTAATAAATACCAATTAAAAAGTAATAAATGAGAATGGCGTCTCGCCGTAGCCACGCACCCACGAACAGTTAATCAATAATAAGCTGATTGAGCGTTTGCTATGGGAGGCTGCGTGGCTACGGCGAGACGCCATAGCCTCCTAAGTTTGTACTCTCGCTCATTTATAATCTCACCGATAAACTGCAATTCCTCTACCAACTCGAAATTGAACAAATCACAATGCGCCTTGGCGCACAATTCACAACTCACCGCTCGGCTCTGCCGCTTGCCTAAGCAAGAACTCCTAATTCGGACGCCGTCCGCCATGTAAATATCGTACAAAGAGTAAAAAGATGTTACAAAATAAAAATTGATTCTAGAGTTCTGATTTGCTGTTTTTACGGTGTTTTGCTGTGCAAACTGCACCCATGCCATACGATAGAGCCACTTTTACATTGCGAAAGTGCCACTATTAGACAGTAAAAGTGGCGCTATTGTATGATAAAAGTGGCACTATTAGAGTGTAAAAGTGGCGCTATTTGACTTTAACTGATTTTACTTTACACTTTTCTTGTTGTTTTACTAATTTACTTC
>OFSC01001054.1_pt1 | contig 19427 bp, 16 predicted proteins | sample 1543201 | NCBI WGS metagenome assembly OFSC01 (sample SAMN04209228, study PRJEB22552) | human gut metagenome | biome: gut; material: feces | host: Homo sapiens | place: USA: Oklahoma
AATTTGCAAGCAGATGGCGTGCAAAGTCGCCAGACGCTCTTTGTGCGGTGTTGCCTAAAGGCAGACTCGCAATGAAATGCGGAGAGGACAGGGGAACCTGTCCTCTTTTTGTTTGCTTTGGCTAAAAGAATGTGTGCGAATTTGTGCAAAATTACACCGGTTTAAGGATTGACAAAATGCGTAAAAGCATTTGTGCGGTGTTGCCTTTTTTTGAAGAAAATCGGTATGGTTTGGGCTTGGATTCTATTCAGGTTTAGTGCAATGCTGATGCAAGCGGCTGTTTTGTATTTCCGGACATATGCGGAGCAGTGCGTACACGCCGGTGTGGTTGCGGCTTGACAAATTTGTCAAAATATCGTATGATAGAAAGGCAATCAAAAACGCCTGTACTGTCCGAAACGAAAGGGGAATCGCCATGGAGCACAACCATTTACACGATCACGCCGCCGCACTGCCGGCACAGATGCCGCCGGAATCCCAGCTGGCAGATGTGGCAGAACTGTTCAAGATCTTCGGCGATCTGACACGGGTGCGAATTATCTTTGTCCTCTTTCAGCATGAGGAATGTGTTATGGATATTGCCCAGAAGCTGGAAATGACACAATCTGCCATTTCACACCAGCTTCGTGTGCTGAAACAGTCCCGTCTGGTCACCAGCCGGCGGGAGGGAAAGACCATTTTCTATGCACTGGCGGATTCCCACATCTCCTCCATTTTCGGACAGGCTCTGGAACACATTCAGGAATGAGGAAACAGACTCTAAGGCAATACCGCACAAAGAACGTCTGGCGATTTTGCACGCCATCTGCTTGCAAATTTTCCGTCATATTTCACAAAAATGCTCGTGAATACATCAAGTATTCACTCCGCTTTTTGTTTCATCTGACGAAAAAATTTGACGACGCATCTGTCGCACAATCTTTGTGCGGTATTGCCTAAGGGAACGCAGAAACCGGCTTTGTACGACGTTTCCTGAAAAAGACGTGTGGTTTTGCGGAACTGCACGTCTTTTTTTGTGAGATGCACGGCTTGCCAACCATGCGAAATCATGTTATAATAAAAAAGACGGTATAAAGTTTACACATTGTTTTGCTGCGGGTGGGAATTGACACCTATTTAAGCCTATAGCTTGCCTGCATCTAAACTTTATGCAGTGCTCTCAAAAAACGATCACAGAAACAGGAGGCACATCGATGAACTATCGAATATTTCTGGTGGAGGACGACCGCAGCATTGCGGACGGACTGCAGCCCCAGCTGGAACAGTGGGATTTTGCAGTACAGGTGGTGCAGAATTTCCGCGGCGTGCTGGGAGAATTCACGGCGTTTGACCCGCATCTGGTGCTCATGGACATCATGCTGCCTTGTTATGACGGCTACCACTGGTGTCGGGAGATCCGGCAGGTGTCACAGGTGCCGATCATTTTTCTGTCCTCGGCTTCGGACAATATGAATTTAATTATGGCAATGAACATGGGCGGGGACGATTTTATTGCCAAGCCCTTTGACTGGAACGTGCTGCTGGCAAAGATACAGGCACTGCTCCGGCGAACCTACGACTTCGGCGGGCAGACGGCTCTGTTGGAACATCGGGACGCGATCCTCAACACCACAGATGCCGTGCTGACCTATCACGGAGAACGCATTGACCTGACCAAGAACGAGTACCGGATCCTACAGGCTCTGCTGGAACAGAAGGGCAAGGCCGTCAGTCGGGAAACCTTAATGGAACGGCTCTGGGCAACGGACAGCTTTGTGGACGAGAACACCCTGACTGTCAACGTGAACCGGCTGCGGAAAAAACTGGACAAGGCGGGACTGCACGACTTTATCCGTACCAAAGTGGGCATGGGGTATCTGGTGGAATAGGAGGACGGCATGAAAATTTTCGGGGATTATCTCCGCCGGCATCTGGGCAGTATCGGGATATTTCTGGCATGCTGCGGCATTTTTGTGCTGGTATTTTCTCTGTACGACCTGCCGGCGGAAGCCGTGCTGTACGGCGGTGTGCTGTCGGCGATGCTGTATTTGTTCTGGTTTTTGGTGCGTTTCCGGAAGTATTACCAGAAGTGCCGCACACTCCGGCAGATGCAGCAGGAGATCGTCATTACTACCCGGCACCTCCCGCCGCCGGAGGACGCGTCAGAACAGGCGTATCAGGAACTGGTGGAACTGCTGTACCAGAAGCAGCAGGAACTGACACAGGAATGGCGGGTGCGGTACAGCGACATGATGGAATATTACACGGCGTGGACGCACCAGATGAAAACGCCGATCGCTGCCATGCGGCTGCACCTACAGGCGGCGGACACGCCGGAAAATCACATGCTGCTGGAAGATCTACAGCGAATCGAACAGTATGTGGAAATGGTGCTGTGTTATCTGCGGCTGGATTCGGATTCCACGGATTATCTCTTTGTGCAGTGTGATCTGGACAGTATCGTCCGGCAGGCAGTGCGGCGGTTTTCCGCCCAGTTTATCCACCGGAAGATTCGGCTGGAATATGAGCCGCTGGATTGTCAGGTGCTGACTGATGAAAAGTGGCTGCTGTTCGTGCTGGAGCAGGTGCTCTCCAATGCGTTGAAATATACTCCCTCCGGCGGGACGGTTTCGATTTTTCTGGAGGAACCGAAAACGCTGTGCATTCGGGATACGGGAATCGGCATTGCGGCGGAGGATCTGCCCCGTATTTTTGAAAAGGGCTTTACAGGCTGCAACGGCAGAACGGATAAAAAGGCAAGCGGCATCGGGCTGTATCTCTGCCGGCGAATCTGCCGGAACCTGAACCATACCATTACAGCGGAGTCGCAGGCAGAGCAAGGCACCACCATTCGCATCGGCATGTTTCGGGAAACACGTGGCATTGAGTGATGTGACAAAAATGTAAGAAAGAAAGCGGGAAATGTAAGCCGAATCGATGGCGAAGCATTTCCCGTTTGTGGTATACTGTAGTAGTCAACAAAACGGGCAACACACAAGGCTTGTGTGTTTCCCATATACGCAAAGATGAAGGAGGTCATTGCAATGGCAATGCTGGAAGTAGCACATTTGAAAAAGGTTTACACCACTCGTTTCGGCGGCAATCAAGTTGAGGCTCTGCGGGACGTTTCCTTTACGGTGGAGCAGGGAGAATATACGGCGATCATGGGGGAATCCGGTTCCGGAAAAACCACGCTGCTGAACATTCTGGCGGCACTGGACAAGCCTACCAGCGGTATGGTGCAGCTGGACGGAAACGACCTGACACAGATCAAGGAATCCCGTATCGCCGCATTCCGGCGGGATCATCTGGGGTTTGTCTTTCAGGACTTCAACCTGCTGGACACCTTTTCACTGGAGGACAACATCTATTTGCCGCTGGTGCTGGTGGGAACACCCTATGCGGAGATGCAGCGGCGGCTGGAACCTATTGCGAAACAGCTGGGCATCACCCAGCTGCTGAAAAAATTCCCCTATGAGGTTTCCGGCGGACAGAAACAGCGTGCCGCCGTGGCTCGTGCCCTGATCACCAACCCGCGGCTGATTCTGGCAGATGAGCCTACCGGTGCACTGGACTCCCGTTCCTCTGATGAACTGCTGGCACTGTTTTCGGCGATCCACCAGTCGGGACAGACCATTGTCATGGTGACTCACTCCACCAAGGCGGCGGCAAGTGCCGGACGGGTGATGTTTATCAAGGACGGCGAAGTGTTCCACCAGCTGTATCGGGGGAACGACACCAACGAACAGTTCTATCAGCGAATTTCGGACACTCTGACATTGCTGACTACCGGAGGTGAGGCACGATGAACATGCATCTCTATCCCAAATTGGCATGGCACGGCATTATCAAGAACAAGAAAACCTATGTGCCGTTCCTGCTGACCAGCATCGGACTGGTCATGATGTTTTACATCGTGTCCTATCTCACCTACAACAAATCCGTCAAACAGATGCGTGGCGGCGGTGATATGCAGCTGATCTTGTCATGGGGCGTGCCGGTGGTGGCATTTTTTGTCGTCATCTTTCTGTTCTACATGAATTCGTTTCTTATGCGTCGCCGGAAAACGGAGTTCGGACTGTATAATATTCTGGGCATGGGAAAGGGCAATATCGCCCGCGTGCTCCTGTGGCAGAATCTCATGCTGTTTGTCGTTTCCATTGTCGGCGGTCTGGGCATGGGCATTCTGCTGTCCAAGCTGGCGGAACTCTGTGCGGCGAAAATGCTGTCCAATCAGGCTTCTCTGGCATTTGTCATTGAACCTTCTGCGGTGCGAAATACCCTGTTTCTGACAGTCCTGTCTTTTGTGCTGATCCTGCTGTATTCGCTGGGACAGATCCGTGTGGCAAAGCCAATAGAACTGCTCCACGGGGAAAAGACCGGCGAAAAGCCGCCGAAGGCACGCTGGATACTGGCACTGCTGGGCATGTTATTGCTGGGTACCGCGTATTATCTGGCGTTGACCACAAAAGATCCCATACAGGCACTGCTGGTGCTGTTTATTGCCATTGTGCTGGTCATTATCGCTTCTTACCTGCTGTTCATCTGCGGCTCTGTGGCACTGTGCAAGCTGCTCCAGAAAAACAAAAAGTACTACTATAAACTGAACCACTTCGTTTCCGTTTCCTCTATGTCCTACCGCATGAAGCGGAACGGTGCCAGTCTAGCTTCCATTTGTATCCTCTCCACTGGTGTGCTGGTGATGATCTCGTCCTCTCTCTGTCTGCGGATCGGCGAAGATGCCAGCCTGCACACCCGCTATCCCAGAGATCTGGAAGTGGGCATTCTCACCAAGGACTACGACCAGAGTGTTGCGGCGGCATCTTACATGGAACAGCAGGTCGATGCTGTATTGCAGGCATCGCATCAGACCAGAAAGAATGAACTCGCCTACAACAGTCTGAATTTCGCGGCGTTAAGACAGGGCGGCGACATTTCAGTAAAACCGTACACGGAAGTCAGCGGCACTCAACTGGTCATGCTGAATTTCGTGACACTGGACACCTACGAAAAAATCACTGGCACAACGGAAACACTGGGCGAAAACGAAGTGTTGCTGTGTATGTTCCGCGGAACGTTCAGCGGAGATGCCCTGAATATCGATGACCAGTTTCAATTTCATATTAAGAAGCAGGTTCCTGACTTTCTTGAAGGCGGTGACAATGCCATTGCGACCTATCCGACCATGTACCTGGTGGTTCCGGACGGTGAAACCATGAAGCAGCTCTACGAGTATCAGTATTCTGTCTACGGCGAAGAAATGGCATCCAGCTATCAGACCTGGCTGGGATTTGATCTGGACTGCAACGCGGACACACAGATGGAACTGGAAAAACAACTGGAGCAGCAGTTTGCCGACAACGCACAGACACATCAGGAATATTTTTACGAAGTCCAAAGTCTGGAGATGCAGCGGTACAGCTTCTATTCCCTGTTCGGCGGGCTGCTGTATCTGGGCATTTTGTTAAGCGTGGTATTCCTGTTCGGCACGGTGCTGATCATGTACTACAAGCAGATCTCCGAGGGATACGAAGATGCAGCACGGTTCGAGATTCTGCAAAAGGTGGGCATGACCCGAAAGGAGATCAAAAAGAGCATCAACTCCCAGATCCTGACAGTCTTTGCCGCACCGCTGCTGGCATCGGGTGTGCACCTGTGCTTTGCGTTCCCGCTGCTCCGGAAGCTGCTGATGATGTTCGGGCTGTCGAATACGCCGCTACTGGTGGGCGTGACTGTGGGCAGCTATCTGGTGTTTGCAGTGCTGTATGTGGTTATGTACAAGGCAACTTCCCGCAGCTACTACCAGCTGGTAAAATGATGCGGCAGCGAATTTACCGCGGGGCAGTGCTGGCTGTGGGGCTGATGCTGCTGGCAGTCGCAGCCGTGCCGCTGGCGATATTTCTGGGAATTGCCGGTGCAGTGTGGAAAATCATGAACTGGCTGTTGGAAAGGGGCAATGCAGAATGAAACTGCGGAAAATCTGGGTGCTGCCGCTGCTGCTGACACTGGTTTGCAGCGTGGGCTGCGGCGGGAAAGCGGACCTGCTGCACGGCTATGAAAAGGTGGTGTCCTCCATGGGCTCGCTGGCACGTACCTCGGAGCACAAGCTCATTGGCACGCGAACCTGCGGGAGCGACAACTACACCGGAGCCTATGCCGCCACATGTCGGCAGGCACGGGGAAAAGATGTGGTTTTCGGCGGGTGCAGCTTGCAGGCAAGGCGGCTGCAAGTCACGGGCTCGGTTGCCTGCCAGTCCGGCTTTGTGCAGCTGATCGTGAAAAACGGCAGCGACGAACTGTGGCTCACACCCGATGCAAACGGGAACATCTCACAGGAGATCACCGGCAGCGGCGGCGACTGGTATCTTTCGGTGGAATATGCCGATTTTTCCGGCAGCGTGACATTATGCAGTGCTTATGCGAAATGAAAAAAAGCGTATCGTCTGGGACGGTACGCTTTTTGCTATTTCACACGGACGATCGTGTTTCTTTTTGCTGAGCCTGTTGTTCGGAGAGGGTGTCGAGAAACTGCTCCAGCCTGCCCTTGTTGCGTTCGGTGAGGGCGGTGTATTTTTGCAGCACCAGCAGGGCATCGTCTGCAATGGTGATCCCGTGAGGATTTTTCGGGAGATTGGTGCGTCCGGCGAGATAGTCCAGACTGACATCGTAGAAATTCGCCAGCAGGACGGCACGGGAAAAGGGAAGTTCTCGTTCTCCCTTTTCATATTTGCCATAATACTGGGCAGTTGTTCCCAGATATGCTGCAATTTCAGTTTGTGTTTTGTCTGCATCTTCCCGCAAGTCGCGGATTCGCTGATAAAAAGCCATTTGTGCCACTCCTTTTTGCATTTATTTTATCATAAATGACTAAAAGATATTGACTTTTCAATCTAAATAGATTATAATAGATAAAAAGAAGTCAGATATGACTACTTTAAAATTGAAGGAGTTGGTACAAATGAAAACATGCAGAAGAAAATGGCTTGTCCAGTGGGTTGCGGCGTTTGTCAGCATTGTGTTATTTGGAACATATCTGGGTTCTTTGTCAATGAATACACTGACAGTCTCTGCGATTTGCTGCCGAAAGGATGGCTTTGATAAGAGCAGATATACTCTGACCGGCAATGTTGCACAGGATGTTGCGACGATAGCGAAATCACAAGCTGGTCGAACTTGTTCTGATTTTGGGTATTCTGGGGTCGATTATGGGGCATGGTGTGATGAATATGTTGCGGACTGCCTTGAAAATGCCGGATGTGATGATTCAATCGTTGCACACGGTGGAACGGTTGCAGATTTTGAAAAAAAGATGCGAAAAAGAGGTGCGGTTGTAGTATCTTCGCCGCAGCCGGGAGACCTGTTGTTTTTTTCATGGTCGCACGTGGAAATTGTAACAAGGGTCGAGGGTGGCACTGTGTACTGTGCCGGCGGTAATAACCAGGGGAAAACTTATCCTGGCGGAAGATGTGCCGGAGAGAGAAATGCACAGAGCGTTGCGAAAAGCATGGGCGGTTCGATTCGATTGTATTTGAGACCGAATTATAAGGGGGTGAATCCGAATCCTGACCCAGTACCAACGAAATGGTATGATGAGTATTCACTTGCAGATGTGGGAACTGATTTCTGTGCCTATATCATCAATACAGAGGCATGGAAACATATTACAAATGAATCGACTAACAATGTGATTATGCATAATGAAAATGGTTATGCCGAGCAGATTTGGAGATTTACTAAAAATGCAGATGGAAGTTATAAGATTATAAATTGTAAAACTGGATACGCTTTAGATAGAGGTGGTTCAGATAATAATGTGTATGTAAGCCCAGATTGTGGAAATGACTATCAGAGTTGGTATATTTACGGGGAATCAGGGGCATATTTTTTTAAGCCAAGGAATTCTGATAATGTAATGGATATTTCAGGTGGTTCTGTTGAGGACGGTGCAAATGTAGGAATGTTTGAATGGAATGGAACTACAGCACAAAAATTTCAGATATGGAAATTAGATACATGGACCAATCTAGGTTTGATTCAAAATGTCGGAACAAATTTTTATGCGTATTTAATTAATGTATATGCTTGGAAACACATAACAAATGAGAATAATGATAATGTTCTTATGAGAAATGAAACAGCATATGCAGAGCAAGTTTGGAAATTTATTCGCAATGATGATGGTAGTTATAAAATTGTGAATTGCAAGACAGGAAAGGTCATAGATTGGGATGATAAAAGCGGAAATGTTTATGTTAATTCTGACAACGGAAATGATTTTCAAAAGTGGTATATTTATGGAGAGTCTGGAGCTTACATTTTGAAACCAAAGAATTCAAGTTGTGTTTTAGATATTACAAGTGGTTCTGTAAGTGACGGTGCAAATGTTCAAATATATGATTGGAATGGAACTACTGCACAAAAATTTCAGATATGGAGATTAGATGATTATAAACCCATTGTTTATGGCGACCTCAACTCCGACAACACCCTCACCACCGCCGATGCCGTTCTACTCCAACGCTATCTTCTGGGCGAGGACACCCTGACACAAACCCAGTGGCAGACCGCTGACCTCAACGCAGACGGCACTGTCAACGGCTTCGACCTGGCACTGCTCCGGCAGAAGCTGGTGGGATAGTCCCATTGCATCGCAGGGACAGATGCTCGCATCTGCCCGATAATCTTAGTCCAACAGAAAAGCCGTACCCCGGAAATGTTCCACTCCGGGGTACGGCTTCTTTGATATGATTTTGATGATACGATTTTGCTTTTGTTTTAGCGGATCTTCGAACCTACCGGCAGGCTTTCGTCAGGGAAGATCACCTTGACATCACCGTTGGGCATATCTGCCGCACAGATCATGCCGCAGCTTTCCACGCCGCACAGCTTTGCCGGCTTCAGGTTTGCCACCAGAACGATCTTCTTGCCGATCAGGTCTTCCGGCTTGTACCACGGTGCAATGCCCGAAACCACCTGTCTGCCGCCCATGCCGTCGTCCAGCTGCAGCTTCAGCAGCTTCTTGGACTTCTTCACCTTTCCGCATTCCAGCACCTTTGCCACACGCAGATCGGTCTTGCCAAAGGTGTCGATGTCGATCTCCTCTGCCAGCGGCTGGGGTGTGAATTCCGGCTCCTGCGGTTCTTCCTTGGGCTGTGCTGCCAGAATCAGCTGGTTCAGTTCGTCGATCTCCTTTTCCACGTCGATACGCGGGAAGATGATGTCACCCTTGTGCACGGTCACATTTGCCGGCAGTGTGCCGAATACCGCAGCGGTGCTGTATGCCACATCGGCTTCCGATGCCCCGATCTGCTCCCAGATCTTCGGCATGGTTTCCGGCATGAATGCACTCAGCGGAACGGTGATGATACGAATGGTTTCCAGCAGGTTGTACAGCACTGTTGCCAGACGGGTGCGGTTTGCTTCCTCTCTTGCCAGAATCCACGGTGCGGTTTCGTCGATGTACTTGTTGGCACGGGAAACCACCTGGAAAATCTCTGCCAGCATGTGGTTCAGCTGGGTCTGATCCAGCAGTCCTTCCAGCTTTGCAGTCAGACCGGTGGCTGCGGCGATGAGTTCTTCGTCAAATTCGCCGGACTGGCGTTCGGTCGGCAGAGTGCCGCCGAAGTACTTGTCCACCATTGCCACGGTACGGGAAACCAGATTGCCCAGACCGTTTGCCAGATCGGAGTTGATGCGGTTGATCATGATCTCGTTGGAGAACGAACTGTCTGCACCCAGAGCCATTTCCCGCAGGATATGGTAGCGGATCGCATCTGCTCCGTAGCGGTCAGCCAGCAGGAACGGGTCTACCACGTTGCCCAGCGACTTGGACATTTTCTGTCCGTTGAAAGTGATCCAGCCGTGAACTGCCAGATGCTTCGGCAGCGGCAGATCCAGAGCCATCAGCATTGCCGGCCAGATAATGGCATGGAACCGCATGATGTCTTTGGCAACCATGTGCACATCTGCCGGCCAGTACTTGTCGAAATCGTGGTAGGCGTTGTTTTCATAGCCCAGTGCACTGATATAGTTGGACAGAGCGTCTACCCAGACATAGACCACGTGCTTCGGATCGAAAGTGACCGGAATGCCCCATGTGAAAGAAGTGCGGGAAACGCAGAGGTCTTCCAGCCCCGGCTTGATGAAGTTGTTGACCAGTTCCACTGCACGGGTCTTGGGCTGGAGATAGTCGGTTTCCAGCAGCAGCTTTTCGATACGCTCTGCAAAGGGAGCCATTTTCATGAAGTAGGCTTCTTCCTTTGCCTCGACGACTTCGCGGTGACACTCCGGACAGCAGCCGTTTTCGTCCAGCTGGGACTCGGTCCAGAAGCTTTCACAGGGGGTGCAGTACTTGCCCTTATATTCACCCTTATAGATGTATCCCAGATCGTACAGACGCTTGAAGATCTTCTGTACGGTTTCTATGTGGTAGTCATCGGTGGTGCGGATATAGCGGTCATAGCTGACGTGCATCTTTTCCCACAGTGCCTTGAAGGTCTTGACGATCTCATCTACATATTCTTTCGGCGTGATACCCTTTGCCGCCGCTTTCTGTTCGATTTTCAGACCGTGTTCATCAGTTCCGGTGAGGAAGATCACATCATAGCCCTGCATTCGTCTGTACCGTGCGATAGAATCGCAGGCAACTGTTGTATAGCAGTGCCCGATATGGGGATTTCCCGACGGATAGTAAATCGGTGTCGTGATATAATACGGCTTTTTTGACATACAAGGTCCTCCTTAACATTTATGTGCCCGAAGGCTCTATCTCTTATTATAGCACAGTTTTCCGGTGTTGTCCATGTTTTTTGAAAATTTTGTAGGGGATGGGGTGCGAAACTTGCTTTTTTGGAGAAAACATGTTAAAATAATGGAAAGCGTATATTAAGGGCAATACCGTACAAGCTGTAATCAGTGTTTTCTCAATCGGTATATCCCGCAAAAGGAGGGCTTTATGAGAGGAACAGCAGATAAAATCCGGAGAACAGCTGCATATGGAGAATGGCTGAAAGAACGGCTGGAAGAACTGAAGCTTAGTCAGGCAGAACTGGCGGGACAAGTGAAAAAAAGTCAAAAGACGATCAGCCGCTATGTCAACGGGGAAACGTATCCTGATGCAGAAACGAAGAAAAAGATCGAGGAAGTACTGCAGGAGTACGAGGCGTATAAACCGATACCTTCAAAAAAGTTTTCGAAGATAATGCAGAAATACATGACACAATTTCGTCAGATGATCACGCAAAGAGAACTTGCAGCATGGATCGGGAAAAGTCAAGAGGAAATCAGCCGGTATATGAGTGGCATGACGGATTGCAGTTATCAGCTGCAGCGGAGCATCTTATCTGCAATTTATGAAATGAGCGGTAATTTTGGAATGGAAGATTGTGCCGATGAAGAATATCGTAGGGCACGTGCGGAATTGTGGTGTTTGATGTATGAGTTGAACTGGACATCTTGTGAAAATCTTTTTCCGCCGTATGCATTTGCCAAATACCTCATGACACTTCCGATACCGATCTTAGACGTTGTGCTGGAAAATATGGAAGCGTTTTTGGATAACTATAAATTGCAGGATGAGTGGGAATTTTCTGTGCCTATAGATTATGAAAAATCTCATTTTGATTCTGTATACGAGAACAGCAATTATTTATTTGATAGAATTCAGGAGATCATAGAATATTCAAAAGGAATGTCCCGTATGGCAAGAGAAGAGATTCGCTACGAATTGAACTCTGTATACGATTTTTCCCGCAGCTGTGAAAGTCACCCGCCTCGGTTCTTTTATATTGCATTGAAGTATTATGCAGTGTGTGCAAAAATGGGAGATGTTGACTACACTCTTAGTGACATGAATAGCATGAGAGAATATCAGGAAGGTCTTTATTGGAACAGCCAAAATCCAACAGATCCGAAAATCAGAGAAGATTATGAAAAACGCATTGTAAATCGACTGTACGGCAGATTTGCCACCTTGCGGGAATACATCAATGAGCCGATTCCCACAGATTCTATGGACGAAGAAACATTAGCAACATTTCACCGTGCAGCAGAACCGCAGCTGTTTTTTGGACGAGAGGATCTGGCAATTCGGGAAGTGTCATATAAATTGGATATGGATCTGCGGGAGTGGCAATTATGGCTGAACTGTTTGATCTATTGCTTTGATGATGGGAAAGACGGAAACAAGAGCACCGACATAGATGACATATTTGAAACAATGAAAGCGACCTGGGAATTCCATAAGGAACATTCTTGGGGAGAAATCATATACTGACAAGACGGCACCACATGCATTTTTCTGTGGTGCCGTTTTATTTTTTTCATGCGACTAAAGAAATCATTTCAGCTAAACAAATTCACAAGTCACTGACATGTGTCAGTGGCTTGACTTTTTATATCACAGATATATTTTCACAGGTATAGACGACACTTCCGGCATTTGCTATAATTATGGCAACACCACAGAAGCCGCAGGATACGACAGCGGCTCTGCCCGTACAAAAAGAAACTGCTGCCGAAAAGTCTGACGCTGCATCTTCTGCACAAGCTTTATGCAGTGTTTCCCAAACTTTCAGGAGGTTGTCTATATGCTGCCTATTCAAATGGATCTGAGAAGAAAAAAGACCTGCGGAGCATGCCGCAAAGCCTTTCAGGAACAGACCTTGTTTCTGGATCTGGGCGATCGCTCGTACTATTGTGAAGCCTGTGCCAGGGAACGGGTGCAAAAGCCCTACCGGAAGCACCTGTCCTATATGATGCAGAATCACATGGGACAGCTGGTGCTGGACTGGTACTCCTTTGAGGAGATCGAGAATGGTGTATATCACTGCATCTGGCAGGAACACATGGTCTTGCAGCAGAAGCAGTGGCTTGTCCCCAGAGAAGCAGGCAGCCTGACCGGCAGCGACTTTCTGTTTGAAAAGCGGGACGGAAACGCGGCGTTCCTGTTTCCGGAATCGTATCGGGTACATTGTTATGACCCCGATTTTCGAGAGAAGCTTCCCAAATTTGCGAGAAAACTGCTGGGAGCCATAACTGGCTGCAACAACTATCACTTGCTTCTGGACGAGAAAAATCAGGCGGTGGGCATTTCCAGCCTGTCGAAAGAGGAAATGCAGGACAGCGAATTTCTGCTTGCCGATTTCGCAGAAGATACACCGACATTGCTGAGCCTGATGCGGGGACTGTCCCAGGAACGGATCAATGCCGACATCTGGTGTGCCTTGCAGAAGTTCACGCCGCAGGAGATGCTGCAATACTGTCAGAAGCGGATTCAGGGACAGAACACTTCGCTGAAAATTGCGGTGTATCAGGTCTACCGGTATTTGCAGCTGGTGGCGGTTGGAAAGCCGTTTTCTGCACAGAACTGGCTGCTGACGGCTCCCAGCGGTTCCGGCAAGACAGAATTCTTTCGGGCAATTCGGGACTTTTGCGAACTGCATAGAATCTTTCTGCCAGTGGTACAGATCGACCTGAGCCGGCTCACTGAGGAGGGGTTCAAGGGCAATGATGCCTCGAAGATTCCGGAACAGATACTGGCGAAATATCCGGATTCCAAGGGATACGGCATCTGCTTTCTGGACGAGGCAGACAAGAAGTGCCTGCCCTGCTATACTTCCCACGGCGAAAATGTCAACGCTGCTGTGCAGGGGAATCTGCTGACGCTGGTAGAGGGGTGTCAGGTGCTGGCAGATACGGACAGCGGAAAAAAGATCTTTGACTCCGGCTATACCATGTTTATTTTCATGGGAGCATTCCAGAGCGTTCGCAATCAGAAAGCACAAAAAACGGAAGCCACGCGGCGGCTGGGCTTTTTGGCGGAGGAAACTGGTTCGGCAGACACGCTGGACAACTCCGCAGACAGCTTCTATGAGGACATCACCCTACAGGACATCATTGACTGCGGCATGCAGGAGGAACTGGCAGGGCGGCTGTCGCAGGTGGTGAATTTCCACCGGATTTCCAAAGACGATATGCGAAAGCTGCTGTTCCACAAGGCAGAGGAGATCTCCCGCAAAACAGGCATCTGCACAGAACTGACACAGGCGGCGGCAGAGGACTTCCTGCAAATCTCTTTCGGAAATCTGGGAATCCGCCGCCCGATGAATCAGATGCGGCAGCTGGTGCAGAATGCAGTGGCAGAGGTCTTTTTTGAAAATGGTTTCGACTGTCAGCATGATAAGGTGGTGATCGCATCAGTACAGTCCGCGTATGTGGTGCAGCGTACCAGTTATCATGCAGATACGCCGGATACACAAAGAGCCGCCGGATAAGGCAGCTCTGAATTCAATCATACTCATACTTGCGTTGCGGTTCCTGTTTGTCAGACCGTCCGTGTGCTTTCTCCAGATTCTTTTTCCGGAGAAGTGCCGCGGTGTTCTCCAGCACCTGAATATCCTCGTCTGTCAGACCGCTGAGGTCCAGCGTCTGGGATTTTTCCTCGATGCCGAGAAGATAGTCCACGGAAACATGGAACACCTTTGCCAGCTTCACCAGAATCTCCGGAGAAGGGTTGCGTTCGTATAATTCATAGTTGCTGATCGCGGCTTTGGATACCCAGATGCGGTCTGCCAGCTGCTGCTGTGTCAGACCGGCATTCTGGCGGAGTTCCTTGATACGTTCTCCAAAAGTCTGCAATGCTGTCACCTCCTGTCAGGATTGGTAAAAACCGGATTTTTTGGGAAATCGACAAATAAAAACCACATAACACGCAGGAAATACTGCATAAAGCCAGTCGGATAGCTTTGCATGCAATATGCCGACGCACCTTACGCACAAGCTTTATCTAATAGTGTACCACATAGTAAGTTTAATTTCGTGGAATTTTAGCACACAATGTGTTGACTTCTGCGAGAAAGTATGATATAATAAAAGCATTCCCGAAACAAAAAATGACTGGAAAGGAAAAAAGAATGATGAAGATGAAAAAAATGCAGATGGCTCTGGCAGGTGTGACGGCGGCAGTATTGTGTGTTGCGGCGACCGGCTGCGGAAAAGAAAGCGTGGACGTGACGAAGGACATTTCTGTGACATTTGACGGCTTTGACGGGCAGGGGATCGCGGAACTGGACAGCGACTACAGCTGGGCGGAGGACATTCTGAAGAACTACTGCGATGACCTGAGCAGCTCTGAGAAGCTGGACTTGTACGATGAACTGTGCGATGCTGTGACATATAAGCTGTCACCGGAGGAAGGAATTTCCAACGGGGACGAGGTGACAGTAAAGGCAGAAGTGGACAACAGCAAGCTGAAGGACTACAAGTTTGAACTTGCCGGCGGCAGTGCGAAATTTACTGCCAAGGGGCTGGAAGAGGTGGAGCAGGTAGACCCGTTTGATGATCTGACGGTGACCTTTGACGGCTTTGCACCGAATGCCACGCTGAACATGAGCAGTTCGGACGGCTCTCTGGAATTCACCGCAGACAAGGAAAGCGGACTTTCCAACGGGGATACTGTGACGATCACGGCAAAACCGTATGGCAGCATGTCGGCGGAGGAATACACCCAGACATACGGCAAGGAACTGACTGAAACTGAAAAGACGTATACGGTAGAGGGACTTTCTGCCTACGCTGTGGCTGTGGACGAAATCCCGCAGGATATGCAGGACAAAATGCTGAAGCAGGCAGATGACAGCATTCAGGCTTCCTGTGCATCGTGGAGCGAAGGCAATTCTCTGAAAGAAGCTCGCTTTCTGGGCTATTATTTCCTGATCTCCAAGCCGGATTTTGCTCAATCCCCGTACAATGAACTGTACTGCGTATATCAAATCACAGCCAATATGACTGGTCTGAAGCGTGGCGGCGACGGTGAAACACAGGAAACCGGCGAAGAAACCTACTATACATTCTATCGTTATTCAGACATCATGCTGCTGGAAGACGGCACCTGCACCACCGATTTGAGCAGCGGAGAATTGTGCAGCAATACCATTGAAAGTGATTATGGCTACTGGGACTTCATTGCGACCTTCTACACATTCCACGGCTACAAAGATCTGGACAGCCTGTTCAATGACTGCGTGACACAGAAGATCGGCGAGTATAACTATGAGAATACCGTGCAGTAATACGGAATACGAAAGGACTTATGGCAGTTCCACGCAATTTAAATGTGTGGTGTTGCCCTATCATTTTTCAGGAGGTTATCATCAATGCGTGTAAATATCAACATAGAGGACATGCCCCAGTCGGCACAGACAGCTTATGCCAGAAAAAACAAGCTGCGTGGGATTACCATGAAGATCTGCTGGGCACTGACACCGGTGCTGTTTGTGATCTTCTGCATCATGTCCCTTGTGAACAAGACCTTTTCGGAGGACATCGAATTTGACTTGGAAGTGGCACTGACATTGGGCTGCGGATTGCAGGGGCTGATGCATATCGGCTTTTTCTACAAGCGGGCAATTCGGGCGGTATACGGCAAGATCGTGGAACTGGGAATTCTGATCGGTCTGTTTGTACTGATCCCGTTGGTGGGCGTGCTGATCGTTGTACCGGCATTTGGCATCATGTTTGGGTTTGTCTATGAAATCGTGGATACAGTGTTGTTTCTCCGGAAGAAGCCGCTGGTGTATCAGCGGGAACTTAAGCATTTTATGGAAACCAAGCAGGCACAGGCGGAGATCGAGGCAGCTTTGACGGCAGAAGCCAACAGCGAAACCGTTATGGCAAACCTGCAGAAACTCAAGGAAATGGCGGAGCAGGGCGTGATCACGGAGGAAGAATTCAATCAGAAGAAGGCAGAAATGATGGCACGGATTTGAGATCTGCTGTTACAGGCAAGCTGTGAATACAGGGAAAAAGGAGATGCGTGGAAGCATCTCCTTTTTGTCATGCCTTTTGGTGTGCAGGTGAAATAAAAAGCCTCGAAAACACGAAGCTTTCGAGGCCCTTTTGTAGAATCCCAAACGGGATAAAATTATCTCTTGGAGAAACAAAAACATTGGATTTTAGGGGGCTTTTTGCACTTTGTTAGTTGTGTGTTAGTTGTTGAGTTGTTCGTATAGAAGTGGAATGCTCCTAAAGTTCCTGAGCAGGCATTGTGAGTAGTTGGCGTCATGATGTTTTTTTCTGCATAGAATCGATTCCAGTGTGAAATCATAAGATTGACCGCAGGGGAAATGCTTGACTTTTTCTATTTCTTATGCTATACTTGTGAAAGAAGCGAAAGAAAGTGAAAGAAAAAGAAAGGAATGAATCATATGCTTTTGGAAGACAGCAATACTGAATTCAAGGAAATCTATGTAAATGACGTAAAAAAAGAAGTCGTTGCTTTCACCAATACAGATGGTGGGACGATATACATCGGCATATCTGATGATGGAAAAGTAGTTGGTCTGGATCACCTTGATTCTGTGATGACACAGGCATCAAACGCCTTGAAAGACGGAATAAAGCCCGATGTTATGCCATTTGTGAAAATCTCCAGTGTGGAACTGGAGGGCAAGAATGTTGTCAAAATCGAAGTAGCCACGGGTACGAACAAACCGTACTACCTTTCTGACAAAGGGCTAAAACCATCGGGGGTATATGTACGAAAAGGTTCCTCTTCGCAGCCTGTCAGTGATGAGGCGATTCGTGAGATTATCATCCAGACAAGTGGGATTTCTTATGAAACGTGTCGTTCGATGAATCAGGAGCTTTCTTTCACTTCTTTCACGAAAAAAATGAAAGAACGGAAACTGGACATAGGAGTATCTCAGTTTAGAACGCTGCACCTAATCGGAGAGGATGGGCTATACACGAACCTTGCACTTTTGCTTTCCGATCAATGCGAACACACCCTGAAACTTGCTGTTTTTCAAGGGACAGACAAGGCGGTATTTCGTGACCGAAAAGAATTTTCAGGCTCGGTTCTAAAACAGTTGGACGAAATGTACGAAGCGATTGATCGATATAACAAAACCCAGTCGACCATAAAGGGACTTTATCGTATTGACAAGAGGGACTACGATGAAGAAGCCTTGCGAGAAGCACTCCTCAACTGCATTGTGCATCGGGATTACTCTTTTAGTGCAAGCACGCTTGTCAATATCTATGATGACCGCATTGAATTTGTGTCTCTCGGCGGACTTGTAAAGGGATTGTCGATGGACGCTATTTACATGGGTGTCTCTCAATCCAGAAATCCAAATCTTGCTGCCGTATTCTATCGAATGAAGCTGATTGAAAGCTACGGAACAGGAATCGGGAAAATCCGTCGGGCATATAAGGAACTTTCCAGAAAACCAGTCTTTGAATCCGCGGCCGGAGCTTTTCGATTGACATTACCCAATATGAATGCCATTGCAGATGATACGCCAGAATCAGACGTTTCAGCACTTGTAATGACGTATATCAAGAAGAATGGTTCTATCAGCCGTCTGGAAACGGAAAAAATAACGGGATTAAAAGTCACCGCAGCATATAAACTGCTGAAAGAAATGTGTGCGGAGCATTTGATAAAATCAGTTGGAAAAGGCAGGCTTACGAAATATGTGATGGATTAGAGGGAGTATTGCACAAGCTGATTTACTTGCGGAGGAAAACTTTATATAACAAAACAAGCACGCCAAAACCATGAATAGGTGGGTTTTTGGCGTGCTGTTGTTTGTATCAAAAAGATTTCAGTTAAGAATTTGATTTATTACTTGTGTATTTATTTCGTCTTAGTTCCAATGCGGGTTTTCCACCTTCAAGAATGTCACAAATTTGTGTTTGAATTCCTTTTTTACTCAAAATTCCTTCTTTTTCAGTTCTGTCAGAATTTAACTCTGGATAATTATCCTCAATTGCACCACTTCGATATTCAAACTTTAGTCCATTGTTATTAGGAGTATCTTTTCCAAATTGATTAGCGACAATTACTTGTTCTGCATCAGCTCCAAGTACTACATTAGCATTATGCGTTACAACTATAATTTGTCGCTCACATTTCTTTTCTTTGATGAACCTTACCAATTCGTTATAAATTGAGCGATTATCAAGGTCGTCTTCAGGTTGATCAATAAGTATTGGACATTCTGTATCTTTAAGATTAATAAGCAATTCAAGTAAGGCTAAAGCTTTTTTACCAGGAGACATATCTGCAATAGTGTCTGTACCACTAGTCACAGTATAATGAATATTATACCAGTCATCAAATAAGCGTTGTAATGCTGTTTTAAATGTATAACTTCCCTTTAGTCGCAGTTCTTTTGTTTCTAATAGCGCTTTCCATATATCGTAAAGCAACTTGTCATTATATTCTTGTTCATTTACATCATTAATGGTGTGATTATAAGCAGAATTAAACGATGTAAAACACCTATTATCAAAAGCCTCATACACAAGTTGTGAGAACGTCTTCTTTTTCCATTCGGTTTTTGTACTAAATGAAAGCTCTGTGTTTTTTAATGAATCAACGCTATTAACTAAAGAACAATATTCAGTATATACATCATAAAATTCTTTTTGAGAATTAATGA
>OFSC01001055.1_pt1 | contig 19421 bp, 16 predicted proteins | sample 1543201 | NCBI WGS metagenome assembly OFSC01 (sample SAMN04209228, study PRJEB22552) | human gut metagenome | biome: gut; material: feces | host: Homo sapiens | place: USA: Oklahoma
CTATTTATCGAAAATGGTCATGTTTATTTTGTACTATTTATATTCTAACATCAGTGTATCTTTTAGAGGAGATTCCAAAACATATGGATGAAGAAGATCGTTCCTTCCTAGAAGCTTTGTTACCATGGTCTCAAAAACTTCCGGAAGGAATTAGAAAACAATAGTAACCAGGAACCGCCTGACATGGCGGTTCATAATTTTTAAGGTACTCGCTTTTGAGCGTTTACCTAAAAAACACGAAAAAACTAATAGTTTTTTAGAGGAGGTCAACTATTATGGAGCAAATCAACTCATGAAATTAGACGAAGGAATTGGATGAATATCATTAATCAATGCAAAAATCGTCCAGCAGACATAACTGCCAAACAATGGCTTGCAGATAACGGAATCAGCGATAAATCTTATTATTACTGGCTTCGCAAAATTCGTTTAGAAGCATATGAACAATTGAATGTTCCAGCGGTTACGCAATCAGCAGAAGTTTCTTTTGCTGAAATTCCACTTCCAACCAATGAAGATCATTCTTCGGATTGGAATGAATCCGTTTCCACACCAGTAGCTGTAATCAAATGTGGAAACTTATCCATTGGATTATCCAATGATATTTCAGAAGAGCTTCTACACCGACTTCTTAAGGAGGCATCACATGCTGGAAGATGTTGCTAAGATTCGGCGCGTTGTTCTCGCTTGTGGTATGGTCGATCTCCGAAAAGGGATTGATGGTTTGGCTACAATCATTGGAGATCGATATCATCAAAACCCTTTTGAAAAAGGAACTTTATTTCTCTTTTGCGGGAGACGTTCCGATCGTATAAAAGGATTGCTCTGGATGGGAGACGGATTCCTGCTTTTGTATAAAAGGTTTGAAGCTGGTTCGTTGTCCTGGCCTCGTACCACACAGGAAGCTGCTGAATTAACCGAAGAACAATTCAACTATCTGATGCTTGGATTAAATCCTCTGGATCCTAAAATCAAAGAGATTCATTCGAAGCAGGCACAATAGTTTTGTGCAAAACAGAGATTTTTTAAGCTGTTTTTCCAAAGCGAATTCTTATTAGTTGGCGCTATTTTAGGCGACGACTGAAGGGCGTTATTTACGGAATCACATGTTTTAAAAATATATTTTGAACCTTGAAAACGCTATATTTCCTTGTGTTTATGGGCACTATACGGCTTTGTATGAATAGCAAAATGACGAAAACATACGATTCATAAATTCGCATTATATTCCTTTTTCTGATAAAATAAGCTTAGATAAAAGGAGACAAACAATGGCAAAGAAACACACACTTGAGGAACTTAGTAACTGTAGTAAAGAAGAACTGATCACACTTGTTCTAATGATGCAAGGACAATTGGAAGCATTAAATGAGAACATTGAAAAACTCATTGAGCAAGTACGTCTGGCAAACAGCTACAGATTTGGAAAACACACAGAGACACTTGATTCTATTGACGGTCAGTTATCATTCTTTGATGAAGCTGAGTGTTTTTGCGATCTCCAAGTTTCCGAACCGACTCCTGAAGAAGTTTTACCTGTAAAACAAAGAAAAAAGGAAAACGAGAGATGGATTTAAAAGAGTTTCCAGAAGAAATTCTGTCATCTTATAGCGTTTCAGTAGAAGAATTAGATACGTTTTATGGACAAGGCAACTGGCGTCGTTTGCCGGATGAAACATTCAAACGTCTTCGACACGAACCGGAATCATGGACGGTAGAAGTTCATACAGTAGAAGTTTATGTAGGAACAGATGGAGATCACCAAGATGAATTTCTCCGTGGTAAGCGTCCAAAAGATCTGCTTCGGAACAGTATTGTTACACCATCATTACTGGCATCTATTCTTAATGTAAAGTATGTGAACTCATCTGCTCTTCATCGAATTGAGCAGGAGTTTGAACGTAACGGTGTTAACATTTCTAGACAAACCATGTCCAATTGGATCATGAGATGTTCCGAAAAATACTTTGCTCCATTTGTGGAACGAATGAAGGAGGAACTGTTATCTCTTCATGTTACACAGTCGGATGAAACACCAACCCAGGTGATCAAAGACAGTGATCATCCAAACAGTAAATGCTATATGTGGGTACATCGTTCGGGTGAGTTTTATGAAGATCGTCCGATTGTTATTTACGAATATCAAAAGGGGCGAGATCACAAAAGTCCATTGGAGTTTTATAAGGATTACAGTGGAATCCTTGTAACCGACAGCCTACAACAGTACCATTTGATAGAGAAAAAACTACCAAATGTTACAAATGCGAATTGTTGGGCTCATGCTCGTAGATCTTTTGCAGATGCAGTAAAGATTGCCGATAAAAAAGATACAAAATCGGTAAAGCAATCCGTTGCTTACCAAGCATTACAAAAAATCGGTGGATTCTATACTGCCGATACCGAATTAAAAATGCTTTCATCACAGGAACGTCTTCAAAAGCGGCAAGAGTTCATCAAGCCACTGGTTGAGGAATTCTTTGCGTGGGTAAAAGAACAGATTGAACAATGTTCCGTTCCACCGAAGTCTAAGACAGGAGAAGGATTACAATTTATTATCAATCAGGAAAAGTATCTCAGAGTATTTCTTGAAGATGGCGATGTTCCGATTGATAACTCAGCATCCGAGAGAGCCATACGTACTTTCTGCCTGGGAAAAAAGAATTGGATGTTTCATAATACTGCGAATGGTGCTGCTGCAAGTGCGTTGGTGTATAGCATTTCCGAAACAGCTAAGCTGAACAATCTTCGCCCGTATTACTACTTTAAATACATACTCACAGAATTGCCGAATTTCTGTGATGAACAAGGAAATATAGATTCTACAAAACTGGATGATCTGATGCCTTGGTCAGACAAACTTCCAGAAGAATGTAGAAAACCACGCCGCTAAAAAAGCGGCGTTTATTTTGAAGTTAGGCGTATGATTTGACGTTTATTTTTTATCTTTATATGGGCATACTTATTCCCTTTCTTTTTATATTCGTATCTTTTAAGGTCAATATGCTCTTTTATGGTAAGTGCAACACAATCCGTCGAATTATTTTGCACTTACCATTTATCTAAATCTGGACAGTAGGGACACAGTGACCGGATTATTCAGTTATCGCAAATCCAATCATAGATTTCACGATCGGAAGCTTGTGTCAAGAAATCGATGTATTTTTCATTAATAAAGGACATATTTGTATTGTCCATTTTTAAAAATGGTTTTAATGTTTCTGGTTCTATTTTTTGAGAGGTGATAAAACATTTTTGAGAACAAGGGCGTTGTTCAGAACCGTGTGAAATAGAAATCATTAAACCAAGGAGCGTGATAGGGGAGTTTTTGTTTTTCTGTGGATATATATAGGTTATAATCATTCCACGTTCACTTCGACTTCTATTTTTAAAGTAAAAGTATGCGTGGTGAGCTCCAATAACTAAGTTTCCTTCATATAGTTGCTTTTCAGGGATATTGTGTTTTACTTCAAAAAGAAAGGGAATGTAATTTCCAGGTTCTAGCTCAGCAGTCACGAAGTCAGATTCGATAATAAGGTCATCTTGTGAAGTAGATAAATAATATAAATTAAGATTCTTATCCTCAAAATAGTGTTTATACTCTTGGACAAAACTATTTTTCATTTCTTTCAATAAAACAAAAGGCTCCAACGATAAATCTTTTGATATCATAACCTCAAGAGGTATTTCAAAATATTGACAAATATCATATAAGGTATCAATAGTAATAGCAGTTTGTCCACTTTCATAACGTGATAAAGTCGGCTGATTCTTGTTTATTTGTTCACATAATATGGACTGACTGATTTTCTGTGATTTTCGAAGAACACGTATATTACTACCAATTCGCTTTTTTATGAGATTTAAATCATTGCTAGTTACCATGATTATTCCCTCCTCTTTTGAAATATTCATTCTATGAATAATCTATGCATCAATATCTAAGAAATATTAATTTGATGATATAGATTTTAAGACTATCTTATTATAATATATTTGTATAAAAAATGGTAGTCGCGATATCAATATTAGACTGAAATTGACTTCAAATTTATTAGGAGGAATTATTATGGGTAATAAGAAAAAACAACAAAGAAATTACGTTTCAATAGTGGCAGAATCCCTAGGATTGATAAGTGTAGCATTTGGGGGACTATATATGAAATATAAAGTTTTTTGGCTACTATTGGGAATAGTAGTGTGTTTTACTTTTAGTGTATCATTCGCTAAGAACTTCGGTACAATTGGAGGCATAATTGGAGTCGGAATTTCTATTGCACTAATGGGGATGCTGATAATACAATTACAGGATTCGTCATCAGCTGGATTTTCAGATAAAATAGACAGTGATACCAAGATAGGAACAATGGAGTTAAACGTAGAAGAGCTGATAGTCGGATATAGCGGTCCAGATGGTAATAATAGGATTTCTTCAAAAATAAATATCGAAAAAGATATCTGTGACGAGATTATATTGAAGAGTATAGATTATGATGTAGTGCTGGAAGAGTTTAAAATAAAAGATGGTAAGCTTGTATTTTCAAATCTTCCAGTAGGAACATATGATTTAAAAATACAGCTTGATGGTTTCTCACTATATTCGGGAACAATCAAGTTAAAAGAAAGTGAGCTTGATGAGGATATTTGGAGAAAAACTATTGTTGTTCAAAATGAAAATGATTACAAAGAATTTCATATTATTATAGCTGACGGGGAAGGGCAAGCTTTAAAAAAACAGAGATGTGACTTTAGTATACCAAATACAGAGTATATAATAAAAGATATTATTTCTGACTCAGAAGGACAGTTACCTTATACCTTTATTTTACCTAGTAATTTGGAAATTCAGGTAAAAGTATATTATAATGAAGAAACATATGAAGAAAAATATCTTGTGGATGATATAAGCAATCCGTTAAAGGTTGAGTTTTCTGCGCTATCCCAAGGGAAAATTTATGCATCAGAAGTTCATCAGCCTAACGATAGGGCTACTAATGTATTGTTTGAGGAATGGAATACAGATGAGGATATGGGAATAGATGGAAAAAGATATGGAGGAGGAATAAAGGTATCAATTTCCGATATGTTCATTGAAATGGGATCTAATGGAAGTAAAGATGTTACGTCTTGGATAACAGTGCCTTTAGATGATGATTATGACGAAACGGTATTTGAAGGGGTATTTGTTTTAGATCAGTCAATGTATAGGGCGGAAAGTACAGGAACTATTAGTATTTTGGTTAATAATGAGGAAGTCTTTACAACTGGTGAAATTGATAGCAATACATTAGAGGCTTTTCCAGTTAACTTTAATTTTGGGGATGCCGATTCATTTATTATTTTAACAGAAGCACATTTAGCAGGAAGTGATTTTTCATACGGCTTTATAACAGAAAAATAATTGAGAAAACATTACGCGATCGGGACACTAGATTGTTGTTGACTCTATAAAATATCAAAATACTGATTTACTTGATTGTTTCTAAATTGGCTTGTATACTGGTATCTACATATAAAAAGACCATATATCAGATTACTCATTTGTCTTCAAGGATGATTTATACTATAAAGTACATAGGTTCATTATAAGGGTGATAGTGAGAAAACGATTTTTTTTTGCTGGAATTGTAATTTCCGCAAAACGGATTAGTGATTTTCATACACTGGATAGATGATGAATTTCGCCCCAGATTATTTAATAATCAGGGAATACCCCAATTTATCTCAGGGTATAAAGATCGATGGAAGGAAATTTGAATTTAAAGCATTGGAAAAATTTATGCCGAAAGTGTAATAAAAAACTATTTCTAATTGTATATCAAGTTGAAATTTGCTATGATAATCCCATAGAATTCCTCTGTCAAATGGAGGAGTATCATGAGAAGAAAACATCGTTTAAAGGAACTTACGATCAAAGATAATTTCATGTTTGGTGCAGTGATGATGGATGAAAATAACTGCAGGGGACTTTTAGAAAGAGTGCTGGAGATACCGATCGATCGGGTGGAAGTCAGCCGGGAGAAGAGTATCGTATATCATCCGGAATACAAAGGTGTCCGATTGGATGTTTATGCGAAAGATGAGTGCCAAAGTCATTATAACGTAGAGATGCAGGTGAAAAGAAAGGCAGCGCTCGGGAAGCGAAGCCGTTACTATCAGAGTCAGATGGATATGGAACTATTACTATCAGGAGAAGATTATTCAGAACTTCCGGATACTTACGTCATTTTCATCTGTGATTTCGATCCATTTGAAGAAGGGAAATACCGGTATACCTTTAAGATGACATGCAAAGAGTCCGTGCAGACGAATCTGGAAGATGGAAGGACTATCGTATTTTTAAACACACATGGAAAGAATGAAAGTGAAGTTCCAAAAGAACTGGTAACATTTCTAAAGTATGTAAAGGCAGACCTTGCAGGAAGTGAGGAAGCATTTGATGATTCCTACGTGGAACAGCTGCAGAATTTTATCCGCAAGATCAAGGGAAGCCGGGAAATGGAGGAGCGCTTTATGATTTTTGAAGAGATGTTAAAAGAAGAGCGTGAAGAGGGACGTGAAGAAGGACGAAGTGTTTTGAAAGAAACCCTGCTTTTGTGTTTGCAAAGTTTCGGAGACGTTCCGGATGAGGTTTTGGAGCAGATTCAGGCCCAGCAGGATATGGAAGTGTTGAAGAATTGGATGCAGACTGCCTTTCAGTCAAAGACGTTGGAAGAGTTTGTACAGAAGATGTAAGAAAAATCTATTTCTGATCGATGATCAGATCTAAATCTTTGGGGGTTTCACTGTTCTTGTGAAATCTCCGAGATAGGAAACAAGTCGATGCCGTTTCAGGCAAGTATTCAAGAATAGACAGAGGAATTCTAGAATAATAGATAATGTGGAAGAGAAAGTTTTAGGGAAATTGTACAATTACTTTATATGGAAACTTCCATATTTTTTGTAGCAGCCTTCCGGTAGATGTGGTATGATAAGTTTATATCTTACATAGGAAGGAGGGGTATGTTTCCAATTTGGATTCATACAAAAGAAGAAGTGAAACGTTTATTGATTTTAGGTGCCGGCGGTTTTGGCCACATGATCCAGGAAACAGCAAGATTGTTGGGGTACGAAGAGGTTGTGTTTTTAGATGATGCCGTAAAGGGAGCGGATGTAATTGGAAAGTGCTGTGACTATAAGGCATTTTTAAATGAGTACGATACGGCAGTGGCAGCTCTGGGAGACAGTGGAATGCGGCTATACTGGACAGAGAAATTGATGGAAGCGGGCTACCAAGTTCCGGCGATCATTCATCCGTCAGCGGTCGTTAGTCCTAGTGCGGTGATCGGCAATGGAAGTTTTATTATGCAGAGTGCGATTGTCAATACCAATACAGTTGTGGAACATGGTGTGCTTGTCAACAGTGGGGCAGTTGTAGATCATGATTCTCGTGTTGGATGTGGAGCACATATCGGACTGGGCAGTGTCGTAAAGGCGAACTGCGTAATCCCTTCCAGAAAGAAGGTTGAAGAGGGAGAAGTGATCTTCTCTACGAGAAGAAAGATTGACGGTGTGACAAGCAGAAATCTGGAGGATGCACTGTATGCGTTTGGGTTCGGTCTTCAGTGCAGCTATGTGAAGCCGTTTGGAGAGGGACATATTAACGAGACGTATGCGGTCTATATGCCGACGGAGGAGGGCGATGAATTTGCCTATATTCTTCAGCGGGTGAATAATAATGTCTTCAAGGATCCGGCAGGTGTGATGGAGAACATCTTCGGGGTGACAGAATATCTAAGAAATGTCATTCGAGAGGAAGGTGGAGATCCGGACAGAGAGACACTTTCCTGCATTAAGACAAAGAATGGATGTACCTATTTCGAGGATAATGAGGGACAGCCGTGGAGATGTTATAATTATATTTCGAATTCGGTATGTTATCAGCTTGTAGAGGATCCGGAGCAGTTCTATCAGTCTGGAAATAGTTTTGGACACTTCTTAAAACAGCTTGGAAATTATCCGGCATCCAGCTTAAAGGAGACAATCCCAGATTTCCACAATACGGTGAAACGGTTTGAAAATTTGGAGAAAGCTTTGAAGCGAGATATCAAAAACAGGGCGATCACTTGCAGACCGGAGATTGCATTTGCCCTTGATAGAAAGCAAGATTGTAAGGTATTAGTAGAACAGCAGGAGAATGGAACGCTGCCGCTTCGAGTGACACACAATGATACGAAGCTGAACAATATTTTGTTTGATGCAGAGACCGGAAAGGGACTTTGTATCATTGATCTGGATACGATCATGCCAGGGCTTGCTGCAAACGATTTCGGAGATTCCATCCGGTTTGGTGCGGCGACAGCGGAGGAAGATGAGCGCGATTTGGATAAAATGCATTTTGATATCTCTTTATATGAGCTGTATGTGAAAGGATATTTGGAGGCGACAAAAGATGTGTTGACACCGGAGGAAGTCGAGAGTCTTCCATGGGGAGCGCGTCTGATGACGTTTGAGTGTGGAATTCGGTTCCTGACAGATTATCTGGAAGGAGACACTTACTTTAAGACGGCTTATCCAGAACACAACCTTGTCCGTGCGCGGACGCAGTTCCGTCTGGTGGATGAGATGGAGCAGCAATTTGCAAAGATGCAGGAGATTGTAAGAAAGTACGCATAAGAAAAGAAAGCCGGGGTGGAAGAAGCTCCGGCTATTTGATTGGAAAGAGAAACGACAGATCGGAGGTGGACAATGAAGAAATTTGGAAAGACTGTTGTATTTAGTTTTGTTTTGCTGACAGGAATTTTTTTGGTCAGTCTTATCTTATCACAAAAATGTCTCATTGTTCGGCAGTATACTTACCGGAATCCAAAGATTGCAGCTCCAATTAGAGCTGTGCAGCTTACAGATCTTCACAATTATCAGTACGGCAGGGATAATCAAAGGCTGATTGCTAAGATTCAGAAGCAGAAGCCAGATGTAATCTTTATGACGGGGGATATGCTCAATGAGGATGAAGACCGCACGGATATTCTTCTGCATCTGGTTCGGGAAGCGTGCGCGATTGCGCCGGTGTATTTTTCGCTGGGAAATCATGAGGTGGGTTATGAGAAAACTTATGGTGAAGGCGATCTGACGGAACAGCTTGAAGCTGCCGGGGCAGTTGTGCTAGAGAAAGAATATGTGGATACCAAGATTGCCGGACAGGAAGTAAGGATTGGGGGAGCCTACGGATATTTACTGCCGGAAGACTGGAAAGATGGATCGGAGCAACGATTTCTGGAAGCGTTTGTGCAGACGGATCGGCTGAAGATTTTGCTGAGTCATGTACCAGAAGGCTTACTGTTGTGGAAGAGCATGGAATACTGGGATGTAGATCTAGTCTTCAGCGGACATGTGCATGGTGGTCAGGTAAGAGTTCCGCTTGTAGGAGGACTGTTTGATCCGGAGGAAGGATTTTTCCCAACGTATACGAGAGGAATGTTTTCCTGCGGAAATGGAACGATGATCTTGTCGGCGGGTCTTGGCAGTTCCAGAGGGATTCCGCGAGTTAATAATCTTCCGGAGATCGTTGTGTGTGACATCGTAAGATAAATCAAAAAGAAAGAGAGAAGCAGATGAGAAGAGAAAAAGAACAGAGGGCACTCTTTCAGTTGATCAAGAGTGTTTTGCTGGAAGAACCAATAACGATAGAGGTCGAAGGACTTGACTGGAAGTATTTGCAGCAGTTGTGCAAGTATCAGAAGATTGACAATCTAGTATCCTATGGAATTTTACCACTGCAGGAACAGGAGAAAATCCCTGCGGATGTGGTCTGTGCAATGCAAAAGGCGCAGCAGAAAGGGATTGCGAGAGAGGCTACCCAGTATTTTTCTTTGCAGGAGATCCAACAGAAGTTTGAGGAAGAACAAATCGAGCATCTCCCATTAAAGGGAGCTCAGTTGAAAAAGGAATACCCTTCTCCTGATATGCGTTTTCTCACAGACCTTGATATTCTGTGTCAGAAAGAGCAGCAGGGCAAGATTCAGGAGATTATGGAGTCGCTTGGATATACTTTGGAACATGGAGGAGGGCATCACGATGTCTATGTGCGGAATCCTTTTATGACGGTTGAGATTCATTGGGACTGCTCAACGGAGAATCGGGAGCTAGACGTACTTTTGGAGGATATTTGGAGCAAATGTATCCGAAAGGAAGGTTTTGCGTTTGCGTATCAGATGCCTTGGGAAGAGTATTATGTATATATGATCGGTCATATGGCAAAGCACTTGAAGTACGGAGGAATTGGAATCCGGATGTTGTTGGACCTTTTTGTGTTTGCACAGAAGAAAAAAGACAGTTGCGACTGGAAAAAGGTCGAAACGTATCTGGAGCGAGGGAGACTTTTGAAGTTTTCCGAAACGATGCAGCGCTTTTTACAGCAATGTATGGAGGAAGACGAATCGTTTTTTGAGGGAAATATTCTTTCGGAACATATCATTGGCAGTGGGGCATACGGCACGATGGAAAATCATATGGGAGCGAGACTCTTAAAAGAGGGCGGGGAGAAAAAACAAATCCGAAGGACGCGCATACGGTTGGTGATGACAATGCTTTTCCCGCCTTTGGAGGCAATGAAAGAACTTTCTCCGGCAGTGAGGCGGCATGCATTTTTGTTGCCGGCAGCATGGATCTGGCGTTTGGTCACGAAGACCATTTTTGCAAATAGAAAAGGGCGAGAGGCCTTAAAGAGCGCTGCGGTGACCGAGCAGGTAGACCAGATGGATCGCGTGTGCAGGGCGGCAGGACTTTACGAGTAAAAGTATCTGTGAAAAAGAGCGAAAAATAAGGAAAACAGGATGAAAAAATAGTTGCAGAGATGTAAAAGATAATGTATAATTTACCGGAAATTAAAATGAAAAGGAGCGTAAAAATAATGAAAGAAAGATATGAGGCATTAGAACTGAATATTGTAAAGATTCCGGTGGAAGATACGATTATGATGAGTGGACTTGACAATGATGGAGATGTAGGTGGCTGGGGAGATGGAAGTGAAGAGATTTCTTATTAAAAATATTTTTAATGTATTTACACAGAGGTAGTATATGAAAAAGAAAACAATCATAACTGTAATTGTAATTCTTTTCCTCTGTGCCATCACATGGATGTTATCTGATTCTTTTTCCGGAAGGAGTTCGGATCAGGCAGGTGATGATTCTAGAAAAGCTACAGCGAACGGGCAGGCAGAGGACCTGGATATCGATTACGAAGAGAAGAAAGAATCGGGAGCAAGCGATGAGCATGCAGGGAACTCTTCATTAGAGAAGCCAGAGGAAAGAAGTACAGAAGATTCATCAACAGATACCAAGATGGATATGGGAACGGAACAACCGTCAGAGAACCTTGATAATGAGGTGACGATTCCAGATGACTGGGAAGAATAAAGACTAGAAGGAGAAAAGGAATGCTAAAAAGACTAAATAAGATATGCAAAGTATTGTTATTAGCCTTAACATTCGTATTGGGCAGCACAGGGTTCGCGTTGGCGGCAGAGAATGAAACACATATTTCTACAGAATCTATGGAGATTCGAACAGAAGGAAAGACAGGACTTCGGACGATTTCGGCAATCGATAAGGCTTACCTGGAGCAGCTGAAAGCAGAAGGAAAAGTGGTTACTTACGGAACGGTGGCAGTACCTGCGAGTGCGTTGGAGGCAGCCGGAGGAGAACTTCAGATTGGCGGAAGCTATGCGTTAAAAGGGAAAGCTTACAAAGCTCTTGAGATTCCGGCAGAGAAGAATTGGAAGACAACAGAGGAGAAGGTTTACTATACCGGAGTTCTTACCGGGATCAGTGGAGCAGGGTTTAACACCAGATATGCGGTCAGATCTTATATGAAAGTAGACGGACAGGTATTCTATGGGAATACACTTGTACAGTCTGCTTATGTGACGGCACAGGAGATGCTGAAGTCTTCGGAAGTGTCAACGGACCAGAAGAAATGGCTTGCCAAAAATGTGTTGGATGCGTGTGACACTGCGAAGAAGGTGACACAGGATACACTGACAATTACGGCGGATCAAGTAAAGGGCGGTATTTACACAGTGAATGCGACTGAGAAAGTGCGAAATTATAACAAGGTCGTTGTGGACAGCTCTGTACAAGGTGGAGAGATTGTATTGAATCAGCTTCGTGTAAAAAATTTGGAAGTGGCAGCAGACGCGGACTGTACTGTGACAGCAAATGACACAGTATTTGATCAGATTGGGAAAAGTGCTGCCGGTGCAGGCAGGGCAGCGGGGAATTTCACCCTGAATCTTGGAGCGGGATCCAGTGTTGCGAAACTTGTGGCGGGAAGTAATATGACGGTCAATGGAGCATTGAAAATTGCAGAAGTGGAAGTTGCAGAAGTGGTACAGGGATTTACGGTGAATGTACCTGCGGAGGAATTACTCGTGTCTGAGGCTGCAGGTGGATCTATGATCACTGTCAATGGAACTGTGGAGAATGCTATTTTAAATGGAGACAATTCTACGATTGGCGGAAGCGGAAAACTTGATAAAGTGCAGGACAATGGAAATAATCAAGTAGAAGTGGAAGTTGGGGAAGAGATCTTGACCAACAGCATTGTATCTGTGGAAGTACGTGGAATGAGTCGGATGATCGTTACTTTGGAGAAAGCGACAACACAACCGCTCGCAGTAGAAGATATGAGAATTATCTGCCATGGCGGGAAGGAAATGACACTTTTAAGTGCAAAGACGGAAGACAATCGCGTGTACGAAGTTTCTACTTCGGTGTTTGCAAAAGACGATACCTACACATTCTCGATGGAGATTGCACCGGGCAAGATCATTTCCAAATATTTCAGTTACAAAGTAGACTGCCCGACTGTCAGCGATGCAACGGTACTGAGAAGTGAGGCGACAAGAGCAGAATTTGATTTGTTTGATGTGGATGAGGGAGGATATGTATATGTATACCTTCCGGGGCATACACAGGTCAGTCGTGCGGCAGAGGAAATTCCTTCTGTGGATACTGTGAAAAAAGGATACCGTAAGGAAATAAAGACGGGATTCAATAAGGTGTTGATCAGTGGACTGGAAGAAGGAATCTCTTATTCGTTATACTATGTGATGGAAGCTCACGATGGAAGAACATCGGATGTTCTGGGGCCGATCACCGTTAGTGGAAATGTGCAGGAAGATCCGAACATTTCATCAGAATACCAGATCGTATCTGTCGGAGAGAAACCGAAAAACACAATTACCGTAGAGTTAAATAAAGCTCCGGCAGAAGAGTTGACACTGGACAATTTCTCCTTTATCTGTCCGACCGGTTCACCGATCACAACAGATAAAGCACAGCTGTTTGTCAGCGAAGACAGAAAAGTCTATACGATTGTGATTCCGGAAAATTATGGACATAAAGATAATCAGTATATTGCAAAGGTGACATTTTCTGATGGAACCGTTGCAAAGAAATCTTTTGTAGTGGAATACAATCCGCCGCGGATTACAGAGCAGAAAGTAGAGCGAATCTCAGAGACTTCTTTCCGATATAGTTTTGTATCGGACGAGAGTGGAACACTTTACTACGGAACATATAACTTTAATGGTTCCTATAACTGGGAGAACAATACACCGACCGGAGATCAACTTGTGGGTGGTGAGATCGCTTCGTCGCAGATTCAGATGCACAGTGGATACAACCAGGTGGAGATCTCCTATAATGGAACCGATAAGGACTATTTTGCGCTGCCTGTAGATGTTTACGGCAACTATGCGGGCTATACAGAACATGATAAGATTCCGGCATATGTGCCGCAAGTTCCGGAAAAACCGAAGCTTGCAATTGAATCGATTTTCTATAATAAAGAAGAGTCGGATTATGGAACCTGTCTTGATGTTACGTTTACAACAGCAATCGATGACTTTCCGAATCAGGCATTGATTAAGTTTGAAGTGATCCAAGGGACATCTGTAGGGAAAGTGTTGTTGGAGATAAGCTTTTTAGATGAAAGCTATACAAAACTTCGCATGCGTACACTGAATGGAGCATTTGGTCCGGGAACTTATAAAGTCAGCATGTATGTATCGAAAGATGGACAGCTGCAAAAAGTAGAAAAAGAATTTATCATTGACTGATCACAGGAGGATCTGGGAGCAACACTTCCAGGTCCTTTTTCGGAAGGGAGAAGAGGAATGCGATATCAGATTGCAGATTGCATTGTAGAATATGAGCCAATCTATGAGTTTCTGAAAAAGAAGATGGAGTCATACCGCTTTGATGGAGATGCGAAGACGCAGATCACACTGACGATGACAGAGGAACTCTGTATACAGAAGCAGGCAGAGCAGCCTCATCTGACATTAGAAGAGTGTGAATATATTTTTGTGGGATTGGAATTTTACCGCAAGCTTCTTTTGCAAGGCGGGATGATGATCCATGCATCTGCGGTGGAAGTGGATAGCAGAGTTTATCTGTTTTCTGCGGACAGTGGAACAGGAAAATCTACACATACAAAACAGTGGCAGAAATATTTTGGAGCTGAGCGGGCATTGATCATCAATGACGATAAGCCGGCAGTCAGAAAAGAAGCGGATGGCTGGGTCGTGTATGGGACACCGTTTAGCGGAAAAACAGATGAGCAGTTGAACCGAAAGGGGAAACTGCAGGGAATTTGTATGCTGGAGCGTGGGAAAACAAACGAGATCAGGCGCATGGATCCTCAAGAAGCGGTGCTGCTTTTGATGCGGCAGACACTCGTTCCGCGCAGGCAGGAGATGGCAGAGAAGCTGCTGGGGATGCTGGATGAACTTTTTCGGGAAGTCCCGGTCTATCAGATGCAGTGTACGATTTCAGAATGTGCGGCAAAGATGGCATATGAAAGTATGAGAGGAGAAGGAATATGAGAATCAAAAATGGATTTTTTATGCGGGAAGTGGCAGGAAAATATGTTGTAGTCCCGGTTGGAGCACAGACAAATGAGTTCAAAGGAATGATTCAGATGAACCAGACAGGGGCTTTTCTCTGGAAAGCGCTTGAGAGGAATCTGACAGAAGATGCGCTGACAAAGATGATGCTGGATCAATATGAGATGACAGAGGAACAGGCGAAAAACGATGTACATACATTTGTCACCAGACTCTTAGAGGCTGGCATTTTGGAAGCGTAGGCGGAACATACGATGCGCAAGAAAATGGAGCAGATTCTTTTAGAAGATGGGGAATTGTTTACAGCGGCATCTGGGATCAGTATGCTTCCCTGTATCAGACCGCAGAAGGATATCTTGCATCTCGTTCGGCCGGAGGGAATCGTGGAAAACAGTGAGGTGATTCTCTATCGAAGGAAGAATGGATCTTATATTCTTCATCGAGTCATCGGAAGAGACACGGAAGGGTATATCCTCTGTGGGGATCATCAGTGGATACCGGAGCACGGAATCCAGGAGGAACAAGTGCTTGGAGTGCTGCGAGGATTTTACCGGGGAGAGGATTATGTCGACTGCAGAAAGGATAGGAGATATCGGATCTATGTAAAGATTTGGTGCAGTTCAATCCGAGCGAGAAAATGGATCATAAGATTGACAGATCTAGTGTGGAGAGGATGGAAAGGATTGAGAGGGAAATGGAACAAAAACCGATAAGCTGGATCTATCGATGCAGCAAAAACCATCTGTGGGCAGTTGCACTGTTGGCAGGTGTCAGCGCAGCCATTGCCGGAAGTTTCCTTCTGCTTGCACTGATCTCCAGCGCACTTCTTGATGTGGCATCCGGCAGCCGACAAGGAAGCCTTTGGAGATATTGTCTGATCCTTGTAGGGCTCATTGCCCTCCAGGCCATTCTGAATATCGTAAACAGTAATATCCGTGTCCGTGTTTCAGGCAAACTGGAGATGGGACTGAAGCGCAGAATGTTCGCGGCGATTTTAAGGAAACCGTATCTGGAGATCAGCGGTATTCATTCCGGAGAGATTATGAATCGACTGACAAGTGATGTAGAGCTTGTAGTTGCAGGGATTGTCGGTATTTTGCCACAGCTGATCTCCCTTGGGACAAAACTGTCTGTGGGGCTGCTGATTCTATTTCGGATTGATTTTCGATTTACGCTTGTGATCTTGCTGATTGGGGTTGTGGTATGTATCGGAAATAGGATTTACAGTGAGAGATTTCGCCATTTTCATAAGGAAGTGCAGGAAAGTGGAGGGCAGGTGCGTGCATTTTTACAGGAATGTATCGAAAACCTTATGGTCATCAAGTCTTTTTCCAATGAAGAGATGATGGAACAAAAACTCACCAATTATCAGGAAATCCATTATCAGATAAAAAAGAAGCGGAATGCAGTCAGCAATCTGGCAAATACCATCGTCTATGTCATGTTTACGGCAGGATATTATGCGGCTTTGGCATGGGGTGCGATTCAGATTTCCAGAGGATTGCTGACCTTCGGGACATTGACAGCTTTTCTGCAGATCATCGGGCAGATCCGGGCGCCGTTCCGAAATATTTCCGGGCTGATTCCTCAATATTATAGTATGATCGGATCGGCGGAACGATTGATGGATTTGGAGCAGATCGAGGAAGAAGAGGCATTTTCCGTGGAAGAGGAGTTTGAAAAAATTTCTGAAGAGATGCAGGCGATTGTCTTTGAAGAGGTTGGATTCTCCTACGAGAACCGAAGCGTGCTGGAACATTTTTCTGTACGTTTGGAAAAGGGAAGTCTGACGGCAGTTGCCGGTCCTTCTGGTGCAGGCAAAAGCACGATGATGAAGTTGCTGCTCGGTTTGCTTCAATGTGAGGAAGGACAGATTTATTTTGATCTTGGGAAGAAAAAGATACCCGCGGATGCCGGGACAAGAAAGATGTTTGCCTACGTGCCGCAAGGGAATATGATCTTATCAGGAACCATCCGTGAAAATCTTGTTTTTTCCGGAAGACAGGTATCGGAAGAGGATATTTGTACGGCGGCAAAGATGGCATGTATCTGGGAATATATTCAGGAGCTCCCTGATGGATTGGATACGGTGCTGCGGGAAAGAGGAAATGGACTTTCCGAAGGACAGATCCAGCGGATTGCAATTGCGCGGGCACTCTTAAGTGATGCGCCGGTTCTTCTCTTGGATGAATGCACCTCGGCGCTGGACGAGAAGACAGAAGAACAAGTGTTAAACAATTTAAAACAGATGAAATCAAAGACCATTTTATGCATTTCCCATAAGGTGGCAGCATTCGCATGTTGTGATCATAAAATCGTATTAGACGGATCCGGCAATGCTGATGGAAATTAGACAATCTTTTGGATGGGAAAGAAAAGTGATAAGAAGGAGAGACAACGAATGCAGAAAAAAAAGAGGATGGCAGGTGCAATCGCCGGAATTGGCTTTTGCATACTGCTTGGAAGTGGGATCGCTTTGTGGGAACACTTCCAGGGGGATGCGAAAGAACAGCAGAAGAAAACGCCGGTGTCGGATGAGGTAGCAGAGATTGAGAATCTCAATGCACGCGATCATGTATTGGATCTAAATCATCTTTTTGAAGAAGAGGATGTTAGCTGGAAAGAAAAGAGAGCGTTGAAGAAAGAGGCACAGAAGCAGGCAGAAATGTCTGATGGAAAGAAAAAATCAGCGGATAAAAAGAAAGACACCAAGAAAGATACTGAAAAAGAAACAGAGGGAAAATCAGAGGTGCCACAGAAGCCGAATGAGGAACCGCAGCAGCCGCAGGAGCCAAATGGGGAACCAGAAGTGTCGCAGCAGCCGCAGGGACCAAATGAGGAACCGGAAGCACCACAGGAGCCGCAGGGACCAAATGAGGAACCGGAAGTGCCGCAGCAGCCGCAGGGACCAAATGAGGAACCGGAAGCGCCACAACAGCCACAGGAGCCGGAAGTGCCGCAGAAACCGACACTGCCGCAAGTGAGTGAGCCGGGGTGGATTACAGGAATATACTAAGGAAGGATTAGAGTATGAAACAGAGGAAAAAGAGTTTGGGCATCTGGATTTTTTTGCTGCTTTTGTTCTGGGGACAATGGATAGTTCCGGTCAAAGCATCCGGACCTGAGCTGCGGGATGTAGATATGCAGATGCTGGGTGGACAAATCCGGACGATTACTCCGATGGGATTAAGAATGATCGGGTGTATCAAGAAATCTTATCTGCAAGAATTGGAGAGCAGCGGTGCAGTTGTAGAATATGGAATGGTTCTGCTTCCTAAAACATATCTAGGGGAGCAGGAACTGGAACTGGACCGCAAATATCTTTACAATGGTGCAGTGTACAAGCCGGCTAAAGTAACGGCAGTTAAAAAATTTTCAGAAGATGACGACAGAATCTATTTTACAGCGGTTCTGGCAAATCTTTCGAAAGAGCGATATAAAAATGATTATGCTGCCAGAGTCTATGCAAAGATTACAAGAACGATTTCCAATGAAGAAGGATCTTCGGAGAAAAAGACAGAGATTGTATACAGTGACGATACAGTCAACCGCCAAGTCTATCAGATTGCACAGGCGGCAGTGGACGGAACGACAGAGACAGAGGAAAATAAGGAGTGGCTGCGGGAAAACATTTTGAATCCGGTAGACCAGCCGGAACAACCGCAGGAAGAAGAAAAGAAAATTCCATTTGAACTGGGAACCGTTTCTGGTGTTACGCTGTATCACAAGACTGGAATCGGAGAAGAAGTGGGGGAAGTAGAAGAGGTCTCACACTTCCGTGTGGAGGAGTTTAAACCAGAGCAATATATTGTAAAGATTGGGATGGAAGATCAGCCAGAAGTATTTTCTGAGATTACAAAGTTGATTGTCTCGGAGGATGGCAAAGTCAGCTTCGGGTTGAAATTGGACAACTATGTGATGCCGCAGCAAGGGCAGCCACAGGCAGAGGTTGTTGTGGAGTTTGGAACTTTATCGGAAGGACAGGCATCCACGAAATACATTACGATGCAGGCACTGGTAGATCGAATCAAGGCAGATCCGGATGGGACTTATACACTGGAGCATGATATCGATGCCGGCATGGTGCAGGGAGAAGACGTGCTGATCCCGGAATTTCGCGGGACTTTTGATGGAAAAGGATATAAGCTCAAAGGGCTGACGACAACTTTGTTTGGAACGATTTCGGGTGGTACGGTAAAGAACGTGAAGCTGGAAAATGTATCCATTACAAAGCAGGGATCCTATGGAGATGCCGGCGGCGGAACGCTGGCGAACAAAGCGATGGCAAACGCAAGTGTGGAAGATGTCCATGTAAGCGGAAGTCTGAAAACACCGAACAGCAGACAGCTGCTTGGAGGTCTGATCGGTCGTATGGATTATGCAGCGGTCAGAAGATGTTCCGCCAACTTGGAGATTACCGGTACGTTTAATACGACAGGTGGATTGATCGGACAGATGTCAAATCTGAGAAGCGTCAACAATGGGAATGGCAGCAATATTATAGAAAATTCCTATGCAGTTGGAACAATTC
>OFSC01001063.1_pt1 | contig 19371 bp, 18 predicted proteins | sample 1543201 | NCBI WGS metagenome assembly OFSC01 (sample SAMN04209228, study PRJEB22552) | human gut metagenome | biome: gut; material: feces | host: Homo sapiens | place: USA: Oklahoma
TTAACACTTTCATATTTTTTTGTGCTAATCCTACTGCTAAATTAGCTGTACATGCGGACTTTCCAGTTCCCCCTTTTTGGTTTACAATAGAAATAATTCTAGCCATTTTTCATCACCTTTCATCGTCGTCAATCAAAAAGAGGACTGAATTAGACAACCGGAATCTATATTCCGTGCGAGCTAATTCAGTCCTATAATTACAATAATTCTGTTGTTTTTACTCTTGTCTTACACAAATCCATTTCCAGTCTGGATCTGTAATAATTCATATTCTGGAATGACAGCGCTGTCTTATTTTTCCCTTTTTCAGGGAGTTAAAAATAAGGACTAAATTAGTGCAACCCCTTGTATTTACTGGAGTTTTCTAACTTGTCCTTATTATAACTCGACCATGAGGCGTGATCTTTGGCATTTGTTCCTCATGAGTACGATTATACTTTCCTAACGCCCATTGAAAATGTCTTTCCCAATGGAGTGCTACCTCAGGTATATCTTTTTTATCCAGGAATAAAAATCGACTATATCCATCTATAATCGGCTCAACCCTTACTTTTTTACGGTTTTTCACAATCTGTTCAAAACATTCATAAACTTCATCTTTAGAAGTATAGTAACAATATTTTTCCTTAAAATCAATAATAATACTTCATCTTTAGAAACTTTTGAGGATCAGAATGATTATTTATTGGGATAAAAAACGAACAGCAAAAACAGAATAGGACAACGGGTAAAAGAATTACGAAAGGCTCATAATCTTACTCAGAAAACACTCGCTGCCAAATTACAACTTGCAGGATATGATTTTAATGATCTGGCAATCCTGCGAATTGAACAAGGCACACGTTTCGTTCCCGACTACGAAGTTGTCGCACTGGCCGAAGTATTTAATGTTTCCTGCGAATATCTTCTTGGTCTGACGGACGCTCCTGCAAAATAATTCAATTGTATTGCTGCCCATTCTATGCTAAACTATGGATAGATACTTCTGAACAACATACACTATTTATAAACCGTATGATTGGAGTGATTTCATGGAATTAACAAAAAAAGTCCCTACAACCGATAAAAACCAGGAAAACAATCATCTTCTCCGCATGTTAGACCGGGGAATTGATGATATGGAAGCTGGTCGTGAATTGCCACTGGAAGATGCTTTTCGCAAAATCACAGAATTAAGGGATGCACGAAGAAATGCAAGAATATAAAATTATTTTAACCTGGGAAGCAATTTACGATGTCACAGACATTGCAGATTATATTGAAGAAGAATTCGGCCAGCAACGTGCTGACCGTTTTCAATCTGATCTGAAAGAACAAATTTACGATTTCTTGCTCTGATTATACGCTATCAGGATTATATTCTCAACCACTTCTCACAGTTCCATTTATGTTTTATAGCTTTTGCATAGCCTGCTTTGCAGGCTACACCCCAAAAGAAGCAAGCACTGCCAGTGTCATGACAACTGGCTCATTTTGTCAAATTCCCTTTCCGGTTCATTCTACCAAAATGTATCAGGGAGTATCCCTGGCCCTCTCATATTTTATAATTTCTTAATTTGACGCTTTCACCCAGTCCTGTTAAAATAACTTACAGATACATCTGTCCAAACCAACAAAAAACCAAGTACCATAACTGTCATAGCCGAACTGGTTAGACAGTTTTTTTGTACTCTTTTTTATAGAAAAAAACGAATTGGAGGATTTCAATGAGCAAACGTACCAGAATTCATCCCGTACAATTTTATTTGAATGATGACGAACAATACATTTTAGAAGAAAAATATCGTCTTTCCAGGATGAAAAGCAAATCTGCCTTTCTACGGAAAATGATCTTATATGGATTTGTATATGAAGTAGACTACTCTCATATCCGAAAAATGAATAACCTGCTGGGCAATATCAGCAGAAATTTGAATCAGATTACCCATCGTATAAACAGTACCAATACAGTTTACCAAAAGGATCTGGACGATATAAAGGAGTTAATGGAAAAAATATGGCAGTTACAAAAATCCATGGTATCAAAACAACCGTTGATAAAGCAATAGAATACATCTGCAATCCAGATAAAACTGACCAGAATCTATATATTTCTTCCTTTGCCTGCTCTCCCGAAACAGCCGTTCTTGACTTTAAATACACTTTGGATCATACACATGACTGCAGAGATCCGCACAATACAAATAAGGCATTTCATCTGATTCAGGCATTTTCCCCTGGTGAAGTTTCCTATGAAGAAGCCCATCAAATTGGCAAAGAACTTGCGGATCGCTTACTGGAGGGAAAATACTCCTATGTTCTGACAACACACACTGATAAAGGTCATGTACATAACCATTTGATTTTCTGTTCTGCAGATAATATCACTTTTTCTCATTATCATGACTGTAAAAAGAATTACTGGAAAATACGAAATCTCAGCGACACTTTATGCCAGGAACATAACCTGTCCACAATTATGCCAGATGGTAAAAAAGGAATGAAATACAATGAATGGGCTGCAAATAAATCTGAATCCAGTAAAAAAGCGCAGCTGCGAAAAGATATCAACCAGACAATCCGAATCGTTTCCACTTACTCAGAATTTCTTGCATTTATGGAAGCTAAAGGATATGAAATAAAAAACGCAGAATTTGGCGAAAACAGCAGGAAATACATTACCTTTCGTTCTCCCGATATGTCCCGTCCAGTGCGTGGAAGTGCTAAATCTTTAGGAAAAAACTTTACTAAGGAACGTATCAAAGAACGCATTAATAATAAGCTTCACAGAACTACTGTTCCTTCTGTTCGTAATAAGTTAATAGACACCAACACTCCCAATATAGCAGGAAACATTGGACTTCAGAAATGGGCAAATAAGGAAAATTTAAAAATTGTCTCTGCTGAATATAACAAGATGTTCACACATAATCTACATAATTTTTCAGGACTTGAAGACCGCATAGCCTTGTTACATATGCAGCAAAAAGAGGTAAATACCTCTGTTGTTTCTCTCGAGTCTCAGATACGCCATCTTCGAGAAATGCTAAAATATGCCGAACAATATCAGAAAAATAAAATTTACGACGACCATTATAAAAGCTCCAAAGATCCAGATCGTTATTTCCGTAAATATGAATCTCAAATTATTCTTTTCGCGGGTGCTGAACATATTTTACAGGAAAATGGCATGGATCTGAAGCATCTTAATTCCAATAAGTTACAAGAGCAAATTGCAGATCTTATTTCCAGAAAGGAATCACTAAATACTCAATACGTTTCTTTTAAGCAAGAAATAAAAGAGTTGGAATTGATACATCAAAACCTGTCCAAATATCTCAAACAGGATGCTCCTGAAATACAAAGATCTTCTCATAACCAACTCCCTTCTTTGTAAAACCATAATAATAGGCAGCGATTTCACTCGCTGCCTAAATTCCCGTTAAACCGATATCCCACACCTCGTACTGTTTGTATATATAATGGTTGTCCAGGATCATCTTCTATTTTTTCTCTGATATTGCAGATATGTCGCATAACCACATTATAATCACCGGAATAAGGTTCATTCCATACCAGATCATAAACCATTTCTTTTCCAAATATTCTACCTGGACTTTTCGCTAAAAGAAGTAAAATATCATATTCATATTTTGAAAGATGAACATCACTATCATTCTTTTTAACAATTCGTTCCTGTAGATATATTTTTAATTCTCCAAACCTTATAATTTCCGGTATGAATTGGTTTTTATGTTCCCAGCTAGTCAATATGTTTTCACTTATGCTTCCATTAGCATCTGTGATTCTCTCAATAATTTCTATCTTTTTCACCTTTATTGCCTCTACATTATTAATTTTATATTCTATATATCATCTGCCATTTGACTTTTTTCTTCTACAAGTAATATAATATATTTATTACATATGTAGGATTTAGCAGGAGGATTTTATTATGTCACTACCCCAAATTTCAGAAGCCGAATTTGAAGTTATGAAAATTGTATGGAAATATGCTCCCATCAATACAAATGAAATTACAGAAAAACTTACTCTAACTACCAGCTGGAGTCCAAAAACAATTCAAACTCTTATCAAGAGACTTGTTTCCAAAAAAGCTCTTTCCTACGAAAAACAAAGCCGGGTATTTGTCTATACTCCATTAGTCCAAGAAGATGAATATATACGCCAGGAAAGCAATTCTTTTTTAAAGCGATATTATAATGGAAATCTTTCTTCTATGCTGGCTTCTTACCTTGAAGACGATAAGCTCTCTTCAACAGAAATTGATAACTTACGCCATTTATTATCAAAACATCAGAAATAGGAGGTTTTGAATGAGCAACTGGATTATCCACTTTTTAATCAGTAATATCTTCATATGTATTTTTACACTTGTAATAATCGGAACAAAAAAACTTCTGAAAAAATATTTATCTGCGGCTACACAGTACCATCTCTGTTTTCTTTTATTTTTACTACTTGCCGTGCCATTTTTTCCTGTACAGATTCATGGCTCACAACTTTTTTCATGGTTACATTTTTTTCAAACTGACACAGGACTTAACTCTGGTACCGACACGCTATCCGAACTTACCAGTAATACACAAAATATTTTGTTAAACCAGGTGAATGATTTTTCAGTTTCCATCAGTAGTCAATTTTCTGGAGGCTTGAATACCATACTCTTTCTAATATGGATAACGGGTGTTATGATTATGTCAGTCCTCACCCTTCATTCATTAAACTATGTACGTTCCATAAAAAGATCTGCTCTCCCGCTTCAAAATCAGCAGGTAAAAACTATTTATTACAATTGTTTAAAGGAACTTAAAATCTCTCACCCAGTATCAGTCTACAGTACTGCATTTTTAAAATCACCAGTTTTAATCGGAATAATACATCCCAGAATTTACATTCCCATCCATTTAATTTCCGAACTGAATCCTGATGATATGCGTTTTATGCTGCTACACGAATTACAGCATTACCGTCACAAAGATACATTTATTGGCTTCCTCATGGTCATAAGTAATATACTCTACTGGTTTAACCCTTTTGTTTGGTACACTTTAAAAGAAATTCTCTGTGACCGTGAAATAGCCTGTGATTCTGCTGTATTGCAGATGATTTCTGCTGATGAATACCAAGCTTATGGAACTACACTGATTAATTTTGCAGAAAAAATATCCTCTTTTTCCTCTCCACTGGCAGTTGGAATGTCCGGAAATTTCAGGCAGATGAAACGACGTATTCTCAACATCGCCGTTTTTAGGAAAGAAACTCTTTATCAAAAAATGAGAGCATTGATAATTTATCTGGTCATTAGTGCTGTTTTTATTGGATGTACACCCATTTTATCCATTGATGCCTCTACTCAAAGCGTATATCATTTTAGTGATACAGACAAAAATATCTCCCTGTTAGATATATCCGAAACATTTGGAACATATGATGGATCATTTGTTTTGTATGACAATAATTTGGATTCCTGGAAAATATACAATCTTGAAGAAGCCACCAAACGTATTCCGCCAGAGTCTACCTACAAAATATACGATGCATTATTAGGGTTGGAATCCGGAATCATCACACCAGAACACTCTTCCATGACATGGAATGGTGATGCCTTTCCTTTTCCATCCTGGGAAGCTGATCAGGATTTAAACTCTGCTATGCAAAATTCCGTTAACTGGTATTTCCAGGCAATTGATTCGCAGCTCGGAATTAACAGAGTCCAGGGATTTTTGAATAAAATAGAATATGGAAACCAGACAACCAGTTCAAATCTGGATTTATACTGGTCCGATTTTTCATTAAAAATCTCGCCTTTAGAGCAAGTAACATTATTGAAAAAATTTAACACAAATGAATTCCATCTAAATTCCCAAAATGTATTTTCTGTTAAAAATGCTATAAAAATTGCCAGTACACCTAATGGTAATTTCTACGGAAAAACTGGAACCGGTCGTGTCAACGGACAGGATATCAACGGCTGGTTTATCGGATATGTAGAAACTTCCGATAACAGCTATTATTTTGCAACCAATATCCAAAGTGATTCTAATGCAACTGGCAAAAAAGCATTTGAAATCACTTCTGATATCTTAAAAAAATTACATATATGGAATTAACAAATATGAAAGGGCTGATAGTTGTTATCAGTTCTTTCTTTTTATTCTATATTGATATTTGGGAACTTCTTTCGTACCATTATTCAGAATTTTATTCCCCATATATTTAAAACTCTTATCATCGTTGAACTTAACAGTCAGCTCACTTGTAATAACGGCATCATTACATATAAATGTATCACATACAGCATCAACAACCAGCACATTGTTTCCCTCTCCGCTATCTCTTATTTCAACGACCTCCGGTAAAGATGTTCCAAAATAAGTAGGGCTATAATTTAAACAACCTAATCGTTCCCAGTCATAAGTTTGATGTTCCGAATCAAATACTGCCCATTTTTTAATTTGCTCCGCTGTTATCGGCAAAAACTCCATTATCAGATTTTCAAACTCTTCTGCCGGAATTCCACTTGAGTTACCTGAAAACTCATATCTCTCCCCGTATTTCATTCGATATAAATATTCATATAAACCATTATAATCTAACCCTTCCATATCAGATCTATCCCAATCAGAACATAAAAGATTATTCCCCTGATATCCAAGCAAATACACACACTTCTTCGAAACTTCCCGGCATTCATCACTTAAAGGTTTAATTCTTATCATAGAACTGCCATCAACCGCTTCTGATACTTCCGGATACTTTGGAACGCATAGCGTATAACCAAACCAGCCTTTTTCTGTATATTTCCATTCTTCTATCCTTGTATACGAAACATATACAATAGATGGATTGTCGTTCATACCCCAAACAGCTTTCACAGCCAGCAAATACATATCTGTCCCATCATAATTGAATTTGAGTCTTTCTATCCCACCATCCCTGTTAATCCTATATAAGACGATATCTCCTGTCAGATCCTGTTCTGCCCTGAAAAGAAATTCTTCCATTTTAGAATAATTAGCCATATTTGAATACGGCGCTGATGTAATAACAGGGACATTTTTTTCCTTTAATACTTCCTGCATTTCTTCCATTACTGTCTCAGAAACTACTACATTCGATGAAGTTCCTTTATCCGCCTTTTGATAAATGGCTTTCATCTGATTCATAACATTCTTACAATCTTCAATAGCTTCTTCTTTCACGACTTCATCTACTGGCAAATCATATCCTCTTTCTTGTACAGCATAATTCGCAGTTTCCTGTGAAATATATTCTAAATCAGCCCCTTTACATTTTGTATTTCCTATGAAAAAGCATCCCAAAATAAATAAAACACTCACCATCTTTTTCAGTTTTCTTTTTGTACTCATATCAATTATCTCCATAACATTCCTCCCACTTTTCGTCTAATAATCTTTCCGTATACCAGGTAACCTCTATTTCTGACCTTGATACATAATTGGATACATATTGAAATCTATCTTTATCTAACAGCCGAATGGTTACGCTATGACAAAACGCCTGATCTAATTCTTTTTGTGGCCATACCGCATTTACTTCCAGTGTTATTGTTCCATCTTGATTTTCTATGTAGGAAACAACTTCCGGATATGGAATATATGGTGTGGGAGCAAAATCATATACGATTCCTCTGGTTCGATACCGATATGTCTGTGTTTCCGTGTGAAATACCGTTCCTGTCTGCAGTATCTCTGCGCTTATATTAAAATATTTTTGAAATATCGCTTCAAATGATTCTTTTGGGATTTCATAAGTCTTTCCTTCCTTAAATTCATCAGTTTTTTCTTCCATTGAAAGTAAACGGTCAAAAACATCATAAAAATTTATTCCATCATAATTTTTTTCACTCCAATTAGAAGTAAACAATTTATTAAGTGTATATCCAAAAGGAAGTATATATTTTCGATTCAGCTCCCTGCATTTTTTATTTAACGGCACTACCCGAAAGGCCCGATATCCAGACGGTCCATCATATCCAGCCGGATGATATTCTTCCATAAAGAAATACCCGTTTTCTGTATATTTCCATGAATTAGCTCTAAACTCATGATAATATGTTTCCTGCCAAGTATCCTCTTTCCATTTAAAAGAGCTTACTTCAACGTCTATTTTCCCCTGTTTGGTTTTCAGATCATACCGAATAAAATGATCTCCTGCTATAACTTGAAATATAGTAGTTTTTCCATTCTTCTCTTTTTCTGCTTTTTTCAAAAAATCATCTACTTTAATACTTTGAACCATATCCAGCTGATTGTAGGAATCAATTACTGCATATCCATATTTTCCAAAATAATCCATACTTTTTTGTATTGTACTCAGCTCATATAGTGCATTTTCTTTCGCAGCATTCTCATATATGCTCTGATAGTCTTCTGCCAGCATTTCACACTCTCTGTAAATTTTTTCTTTCGTATCTTCAATTGTCTTTTTCTGCTCTTTCTTTATGCCACATCCACTACAGACAGCAAGAAAAATAACTCCCACAAATATTTTCCAAATTTTTTTCATATCATTTTCCTCTTACATTTGTAATATTTAAAGGTAAAAATTATTCATTACCAAGATATTCATCCAGTATCGCCTTATCCTTTTCCACCACATAACCGCTTCCTCCAATATCTTTCACATTCTCTACCATACTGATGAGCAAAATAGGATTCTTTGTATCTCTATCTGTAGTAAAAACTGTAAACCAGCCAATTTCTGTTCCAGATGTATCTTCTTTTGTAGCTTTCAGTTCCGCTGTTCCGGTTTTTCCTGCTAATCTAATGTCTTCCCGGCATGCTCCATAACCAGTTCCTTCCGGGTTATTCACTACACCCTCTAACCCCTCCATAACCTCCGAAACAATTTGTGGTGAAAAAACATCTTTTATCCAGATTTCACTGGAAGTGCTTCCACCATCCGCGTGAAGATATGGCTTTATCATATTTCCATCATTTAGAAAAGCCGTATAAATGCTTGCAAGATGCAAAGGATTTACCAGAATCTGTCCCTGTCCATACCCACTGTCAGCAAGCTGGATTTCTGTTTCTATCTTGTCCATATTAGAATATTGGGACTCTGACATTTTAATATCAAATGGAAGTTCCTGATTAAATCCTATTTGATTTATAGACTGCATCAGTTGATCCGCACCAATTTTTAATGCTGCTTTTGCAAAATAAATATTATCTGAATAAATAAGCGCATTTTTCAAGATCACAGGTTCATAATCATGAAGTGTAGTCACTGTATAATCTCCCCACGAGGAATCTTTCTGCCACGCCAGACCCTCATTTCCAAAATCGTCATTTGCAGTAAATGCCCCCACTTTTAATCCAATTGCAGCAATTACAGGTTTAAAAGTTGAGCCTGGACACCATGTCTGGCGAAAGCGGTTGTATAAAGGCCTGTCTTCATTTTCATTTAATGCACTCCACTGGCTATTGTCCATTCCACGTACAAAATCATTATTATCATAAGATGGCGTACTTACCAACGCCAGTACTTCCCCTGTATAAGGATTCAAGGCTACAGAACATCCTCTGTCTTCTTTAAATTGTTCATAAAGAGTACTTTGAAGATCGCCATCAATCGTAGTATGGATATCTTCTCCATCTTTTTTAGGCTCATATGCAATGACACTTTTTTTATTTCCATTTGCATCTACAATACAGATCTCACACCCATCTGTCCCTTTTAGTTCTTTTTCATAAAGCGTTTCCAGTCCCGTCTTTCCAATCACACTGTTTGTACGATACCCTTCCCCTTTATGTTCCTGCAAATCCTCGGCTGTAACCGCCTGTACATACCCTACCAGATGAGAGGCAGCTTCTTTTAGATAATAAGTTCGTACTTTTACATCAGATAACATAATACCTGGAATCTTCAATAATGTGTCCTGCTTTTCTTTTTCTTCCAGAACAGTTTCATCCGGATTCACTGTCAGAAGATCGACCTCTTGTATTTTAGGAATTGTTGCTACTGGTACAAAAGAATCTGCTTTTACCCAATCGGCTTTTAACTTATCCTCAATTTCGTCTGCTCCAATTCCAAGATACTCTGCCAGTTTTTTTATTGTATCTTCCCTGTTCTCCATTCTGCCCGGAACAATTCCTACCGAAGATGCAGTTCCCTCTCCAGCCAGCTGGCGACCATTTCTGTCTAAAATATTTCCTCTTTTTGCCTCTTCTAACGTTACCTGAACTTTATCCGTTGCAGATAACTCTGGAAAAATCAACTGATCCTGCCAGATTAAATGATATCCTGTCCAGTTATGTGAAAATACCGCATTGTTGGTAAATTCTACATTTCCTGCAGCAGTCTGCATATTTGTTGTATAGGAAACTGCCGCATTTCCGTTTTCTTTTCTTTTTGCTGTAATATCGGTTATGGACAGATCAGACATCTCAATGCCTTCATATATTTTAGAATTTCGTTCTATAAATTCTTCCTTACTGTTCATGCTGCTTTTTTTCTGATCCAGCATGGCATACATTTGCTCATATTCCCCTTTTTCAATATATTTCATATATTCCATTAGTCTTTTTTCAGGAACATTACGATTCATTATTGTTACAATACCGATTCCACCACCAATCAATATACCGCTAAATAAAACTATTTTTGTGATAGTCTTCGTGTGTTTTTTTCTTTTCGTTTTTCTCATATAGTTTTATTTCTCCTTTTTTCGTATTTTCTTAAATATTACACTTGTAATATTTAAACGTCAAGTTTTTTCTTAGGTTTATATATGTAAACAAGAGGAAAGATTTGGATAAAAAAAGAAAGGGCATCTCAAAGCTCTCTTTGATAAAGAACTTTACCGACACCCTGAGGTAATGGTTTCTCCGGATGTTTCCCAAACGCTATAATCACTCTCCAGAAGAACCAAAAACGATTTTTAATTTTTCTCTCAGAAAAAAAGAACTACTCTAAATCTGCAGATCTTTGAAATAACCCTGCTCGTTTCTTATAATCACAAACATATTCAGGCAACACATTCTTTGCTGGCAGATTATTATAGCGGAAAACGCAACAAATCCCTTTATTAACTTTTGTTCTATATAATTCCTGTACCAATCCTATTGTTTCATCATCTGAACAAAAGCTCTTCGGAATCTCCTACAATCCCTGATAATAACGCAAATCTGTTTACTATGTCCTCTCTGTCAGTATACAAGCCAGCTAATCTCTTTATTATAGTATCTAAATACTTCTTCCCAATTCCACTACTCAAAATTTCTTCAGTCACTGTTTCTGCAGATGTGTTTTTATATCAGCCAGAGTTTCCCTGGCTGAATTCTTCCAATATATACCTGTTAACACTTCTCAATGCTGACACTTTTTCCTTCGCTTCTCATCTTTCACCTGCTATACTGCACTCTGGCTTGAATTCATTCTCTCTCTTCCAGTTCCGATTTATAATCTTCCAAGTCCATAAGAAAAGTCTCATAACCTTCATCACTCATGCAGAACAGCTTTCTTAGGGTATTGCAGACAAGCACGATCATATCCGCATCCCCTTTTAGAAATGGAATGATATGGTCGATTGCTTCCATTGTGTCATTTCTGTTTCCTTTATCAAACATTGCCGTTACTGAACATTCGTCTGTATCAAAGTTCATTGCCAGATTCATCATAATTCTACATCCCCCTTCTTATGTGCTTTGGATTTTTCTACTTCTTTATTTTCCTGCTCCTGTGCTTTTGCCCTTGCCTGAAACTCTTTCAACGACTGCAGTACAGATTTTTTCAGTTCTCCTTTCATTATACAAGAATGAGGCGGTAATCGCAAACACAATCCACAATACAAAATGATGTTCTTTTTTTCTGGATGTTTCTGTGATATACTTTTACGCGGTCGTATCAGACCGGAAAGGAAATATTATGTTACAAAAATTATATGTTTTTTTCAGGAAAGAAACCGTTTTGTCAATTGCAGTGATCCTGGCGCTTCTTTCTATGTTCTGGGTCAGACCGGATAAGGCTTATTTTACTTATATCGATTTCAGGACTCTCGGGCTCCTCTTCTGTTTGATGGCAATTGTAGCTGGTTTGAAGGCTGTTGGTGTTTTTGATATACTTGCCCAAAAATTGCTGATGGGAACATCGGGAACTGTGGGTGTGATCAGGCTGTTGGTACTCTTATGTTTCTTCCTGTCAATGGTGATCACCAATGATGTGGCATTGATTACTTTTGTTCCCTTTACACTGATCATTGTGCATAAACTGCCAAAGGAACTGGGCAATTACTGGCTTCTTAAAATAGTAGCCATGCAGACAATCGCTGCTAATCTAGGAAGCATGCTCACACCAATCGGAAATCCGCAGAACCTTTATCTATATGCCAGAGCAGGGATGTCCGCGGCAGGATTAATAACCCTGATGTTTCCCTATTCCGCCACAGCACTTATCCTTCTTCTGATATGGATACAGGTAGCCGCTGCCAAAGCACCTCACGTATGTGGTTCCGAAAAAGATAAAACTCTTTTGGGATTCTCTGACAGAAAAGAACTTAACATGGAATATCTGGCCGCTTACCTTATCTTATTTACAATCTGCCTGCTCACTGTTGCACGTATCATTCCATACCAGATTCCTCTTGTATTGGTTCTTATATATATGCTGCTAAGAAACAGGGAAAATATAAGCAGGGTGGATTACTCCCTGCTTGCCACCTTTATCGCATTATTTATTTTTATCGGCAACCTTGGAAGGATTCCGCAATTCAGCAGTTTTCTGGAAAGAATCATGGCAGGAAGGGAAACACTTACTGCTGTTCTTGCCAGTCAGATTATGAGCAATGTTCCCGCTGCGCTTCTTTTATCCGGCTTTACAGATAATTACCGGGCTTTAATTGTCGGAACCAATATTGGAGGTCTCGGCACACTGATTGCATCCATGGCAAGCCTGATAAGTTTCAAATATATTGCAAAAGAAAACAGGAATCTGAGAGGGAAGTATTTGGGAATATTCACAGCCTCAAATATTATATTCATGATATTCATGTTAATATTGTATTTTTTTCTTAGATAAAAGAATAGATAAAATGTTAAAAAAGCATCTGATACATAACATTTGAGATATATGAATGGGATCGTACTTTTTCATTGGAACATATCCGACAGGAATATCCTGTTTACGGTACGACAGACTACAGACACCCGGCAATTGAATTGTTGCAGGAAAATGGCAGCAGGGTCAGTGAGTTCCAATATGACAGCTATGAGATTATTGCCGGAAAACCGAAGCTCTCCGGATTGCCGGCAACTTACACAGAGTCCGAGGAGGAAGCGCAGACATTGCGCATCTTCCTGAAAGACGCTTTGACTGGTGCAAAACTGGCGCTTTTATATACGATTTTTGATGAATATAGTGCAATTGCAAGAAGTGCTTATATTGAAAATGCAGGTGTGAAAAATCTGCATGTATTAAATATGATGAGCTTAAGCCTGGATCTTCCGGATAAGGATTATGAATGGATGCAGTTGTCCGGTGCGTGGTCCAGAGAGCGCTATATAAAGAATCGAACATTGGAGCAGGGCATAACAGCTATCGACAGCATGCGCGGAAATTCTTCTCACGAACATAATCCGTTCCTTGCTTTAAAACGTCACAACACAGATGAAAATGCAGGAGAAGCAATTGGAATAAGCCTTGTATACAGTGGAAATTTCCGTATGCAGGCAGAAGTAGATACACATGATGTGACACGAATTACAGCCGGGATCAATCCGGAAGGATTCGATTGGAAATTAGAACCGGGAGAAAGCTTTCAGACACCGGAAGCAGTTCTGGTTTACAGTGAAAATGGATTAAATGGCATGAGTCAGACGTTCCAGAAGTTGTATGCTAAGAGACTCGCAAGAGGGTACTGGCGTGATAAGGCAAGACCGATTTTAAATAACAACTGGGAAGCAACTTATTTTGACTTTACAGAAGATCGCCTTGTAGAGATTGCAAGGAAAGCAAAAGAATGTGGAGTAGAACTGTTTGTCTTAGATGACGGATGGTTTGGCGCAAGAAGAAATGACAGAGCTGGTCTTGGCGATTGGGTGGCAAATGAAGAGCTTCTGCCAAATGGCATCAAAGGCCTGTCAGAAAGAATTGAAGCACTTGGATTAAAATTCGGTCTTTGGTTTGAGCCGGAGATGGTAAATAAAGACTCTAATCTTTATCGAGCACATCCAGACTGGATCTTACAGACACCGGGAAGAAATACATCACACGGCAGATACCAGTATGTACTCGATTTTGCAAGAAAAGAAGTAGTAGATCATATTTACGGAATGATGGCAAAGTTATTATCGGAGTCGAAAATCTCATATATTAAATGGGATATGAACCGAAGCATTACAGAATGCTACAGCAGCAAACTTCCTTCAGACAGACAGGGAGAAGTGTTCCATCGTTATATTTTAGGTGTATATGATCTGTATGAACGTTTGACAAATGAGTTTCCAGAAGTACTATTTGAATCCTGCGCCAGCGGTGGCGGAAGATTTGACCCGGGAATGCTGTATTATGCACCACAGGGATGGACAAGTGATGATTCGGATGCAATTGAGCGTCTGAAGATTCAGTATGGAACTTCTATGTGTTATCCGCTCAGCAGTATGGGAAGCCATGTGTCTGTTGTCCCGAATCACCAGGTATTTCGCAATACCCCATTACATACAAGAGCGAATGTAGCATACTTTGGAACTTTTGGATATGAACTGGATCTCAACAAATTGACAGAAGAAGAGATCAAAGAAGTAAAAGAACAGATCACATTTATGAAAGAATACCGAGAAGTGTTACAGTTTGGAACATTTTATCGTCTGAAAAGTCCATTCGAAGGAAATGAGACGGTATGGATGGTGACAAATGAAGACCGCACGCTTGCAATCGTAGGATACTATCGTGTTTTAAATGGAGTGAATCAGCCGTATAGCCGTGTCAGATTACAGGGATTGAACCCTGATATGATTTATGAAAATGTATGGAACCATACAGAAAATTACGGAGATGAATTAATGAATTATGGATTGATCACATCCGATGCGACAGCCGGTGAAGTGCCTGGAATGTGACTCCTTGTACCGATTTTGAATCTAGAATATATATGCTGAAAGGCAAAAAAGTTCAGGAGGGAAGATAGAGCATGACGAAGACAAAAAGAATCAGTGGAATGGTACTGGGAATATTGTTTATTGGATTATGTGTATCTTTCTTACGACTTTCACAATTTGGCGTGGATCCATTTAGTGCAATGAATCTTGGAATCAGCGGATTTATCGGATGGAGCTTTGGAACGTGGCAACTGCTTGTCAATGCAATCATTCTTGTAGTTGTATTCTTTCAGGCAAGATCCGGTATTGGTTTGGGGACCATTATCAATATGGTATTTGTCGGATATATTGCAGATTTTATCTGTTATGTAGCGAATGATGTAGTGCAGATTCAGATGAATCTGCCACTGCGTATCCTTGCACTGCTGCTTGCTCAGCTGATGGCATCTATGGGAGTGGCATTATATATGGTCGCAGATATGGGAATCGCTCCATATGACAGCGTCGCAATTATAATCGAGAAACTGACACATCAAAAAATCCCATTCCATAAAGCAAGAATTCTTTCGGATGTTGTTGTTGTGATTATCGGAATCATATTTGCCACTGCATCTGGGGCGGGTATCTGGTCGGTAGTAGGGATTGGTACAATTATAAATGCCTGCTTCAACGGTCCATTAATTCAATTTTTTAAAACAAAACTGGAAAGATACTGATGGACTACCGGTTTCTTATTTTCTTTATCATTTGTCTTTGTACATCTCATGCATCTATTATGATATTTTTTTCAAAATCTTTTTCTCTTTTGTCTTAGAAAAATCACTTAACCGATAGGATCGGATCCGTGTCTTGACAATGATTGGAATTAACAAACCATTATTTACCAGCTTTGCACATCTATTAATAATCGTTTTGTTGGTTACACCAAGCATTTTGCTTACTTCAATTGGTGTAAACTCATATAATCGCTTTTTTAACAGAAAGGCTAAGAATTCCTTTTCTTTCGCATTTAAGTAGGACAGGCTTCCATCTAACTCATCGTTCTCGGATTCTTTTGATAATTCGTATACTTTTTTAGAATACAATACCATCATTCTTAAAAAATAATTGATCCAAATTTCCGGATGAGGAGGATTTTCTCGTCCGGAATAATACAATGCCGGTAATCCCATTTGCAGTGATGCATAATACGCATCCGGGTCATAGGCAAAATATTCTTCCAAAGAACCTATTCCATTAAAACCATATCCATAATAATCAAGGATATATCCTGACATTAATCTGGCGGTTCTGCCATTTCCATCTTCAAAAGGATGAATGGTAACCAATTGATAATGAACTATAGCAGCGATAATCAGCGGATGGTCATCTGTAGTATTTACATATTCAACAAGCTCTTCCAGTAAATCCGGAATATCAATGTACTCTGGCGGAATATATTCCGCTGCACCTGTCTCGGAATCATATACTGCAAATAGCATCCCTGGTGGCATAGGACCTCTTAGGCCTATCTTTTCTTTTGAAGCACCTTTTTCAACCATTGCCTGCACTTCTAAAATCATTTCTTTTGAAAAACGTTCCTTCTTTTTCAGCTTTTCTTCTAAAACATTTAAGGCCAAAAAGTAATTTCGCACTTCCTGTTCCGGCTTTAAAAAATGTTTGTGCGGATCACTATCAATAGCTTCATTTGCCTGTTTTTCAGTCAATGGATTTCCTTCAATCTTATTAGAAGCATAGGAGCTTTTTTTCTTGGAGTTTTTTCTTAGCCTGTTTTTTGTAACAGGTGGCATTTCTATCGAACTAAGTGAAAAGCGTTTTTCGTCTATTTCCGATATTCTTTTTAAAATTTCATTTGTCAGAGTAACTTTAATCACATGTTCCACCTCCATTTCATCCATATATTATATCGTTTTGCGAATTGTTTTTCCACTAAAATTACACTATTTTTTCACTATTTTTCATTACTTCATCGTCTTCGCCACGCTACTGTGCCTGAATCAGCCGTCCGTTAATCCCCTTTTGAGAAAATATAATAATGATACTATTATGAAATGAACCCCCAGTAGTGCCAGCTGCTGGGGGTTCTTCTCTTTTTGTTCGGTTGAGCATCCGATTAGGCTAATAAAGGGCATGAATGATTTTTGTTTATTTTCCTTTATGAATGGGCAGCCAGTGCTGCCAGCTTCTGCATAATTGCACTTACATCCTGCATTACATTCAAATTTTCTTCCTCTGCCTGCATCGTCTCGCCTGCGTGCGCCGATACCTGCTGGGAAATCGCTGAGATTGTCTGAATGGAATCTATAATTTCCTTATTTGCATTCTGCAACTCGGAAATGCTTCTTGAAAGAGTATCTGCATTTTTCTGAATTGCCCGCGTATTGTCCTCAATACTTTCAAAGCTTTCTTCTGCATTTGATGCACCAGTCTTCTCTTCGTTAATTCCATTTATCATATTGGAGACAACACCGACCACCTCCATGATTGCATTGGACACGTTGCTGATCAACTCTGTAATATGTACGGTTGCTTCTTTGGTTCTCGTTGCCATACCGGAAATTTCTGTTGCAACGACAGAAAATCCTCTTCCTGCCTCTCCGGCACGGGCTGCTTCAATGCTCGCATTCAATGCAAGAAGACTTGTTTGGTTCGTAATTCCTCCAATCAGTTCTACAATGGAATTCATTTCATCCATATACTGGTTCAGATTTTCCAGTTTTTCTGTAACCTCGGTTCCATTATCAACAGAAGCTTCAACTTCCGATGCCAGGTGCTCGATATCCTGTTTGCCTTCCGCTAACGCTTTCAGAGTAAGTGTCATGCTGTTTCCGATTTCTTCCACAGCGGTTGCAACTTCATCCACCTTATCCTGAATTGCATGTGTCTGTTCCAACTGATTCTGCACATGTTCTGCGGTATCAGTAGCACCTGCAGAGACTTCCTGCATTGCCTCAGTCGTTGTCTTAGATGCCGCTGTCAGCTTTTCGAAACGTACATTGATATCTGCAATATTGCCGGAAAGCTGCTGATCAAGTTCCTCATTTCTTTCCAGAAGATTTTCAGCCTCTGCTTTTGCCTGCGCCACCTCTGTAAATCTCTTTCTTGTGTTTTCGCGAATCACTTTTGTAGTCAAAACAGAATTCGCTCCAACCATGATCATAACAACAATCTGTACAACTGCTGCTTCGATTCCATGATACCCAAAACCGCCTTTTGTCGCACCGATCACAACAACAATGATACTCTCTAATATGGTACCTGTATTAATCAGAAGAAGATAACGTGTGTCACTGTAAATGGTGACAACAAAAATCATCGGAATTACAAATACATAAATCAGATTTGTCGGTGAGGTAAAAAGACATATTGTGTAAAACAATGAAAATCCATAGGAAACCAGATGTTTGATCATCGCATGTTCCGTATTACTTTTCCAACAAATCACCTCGCCAATCAAAGGTATGACACCAACGACCGTAGCGATTGTCATATATACCGGAGACAGTTGTCCTCTTACGCTTTCCCATATCATAAAAAACACCATAACCGTTACCGTACTGATATGTGACAGCATCGCAATGCGATTCGACCGCGTCAATTCCGAAATTTCTTTTGTTTCCACCATCATAATACCTCCTCTAGAAAAGTTTTCCTACTTATCCTTATATTATTTCTTACGCATCCTGATATTCTATCTTTAATGGTGTATGTGTCTCAAATACCTTTGCAAAATCAATTTCCGGGTTAAACATTGTATAAAATGAAGAATGTGCATCACATGTAATATTCTTCTGCGGTACAGAATTTAATGTACCATCCTTATTATATTTATAAAATGTAGCCTCCGTCACTCCATGTATCTCAACCTTGTATAATGGTGTTCTAGATTCATGCTTTGGCACATAACTGCCTTCTTTAAACTGCAACACGTAATTCGGCTGTTCCATAGGTTCTGCCATATTGTATAAACCTCCCTCTCCATTCACTTTTGTCCTTTATAACATAATAATCTCCATTATTTTCAACATCATTCCACGCTGACGAAGCCTTATCGCAAACTGTATCAAACAGTCCGGGGCTTTAGCTTAATCGTTAAATAAAAGCAATTATTTTATATAATTTTAGATTACTTTAGTAAATGGCGCAATAGGTCAAAATTACCATTAATCAGATAATTTCTGTAATAAATATGGATTTTGCTTACAGCAAGAAAAAGAGCCGCCCAGGCCATAGACCTGTGCGGCTTCTCATAAGATGATTTAAATTAAGTTTATCCTTCAATAGCAATATGCTTTGTGGTCTCAACTTT
>OFSC01001067.1_pt1 | contig 19321 bp, 14 predicted proteins | sample 1543201 | NCBI WGS metagenome assembly OFSC01 (sample SAMN04209228, study PRJEB22552) | human gut metagenome | biome: gut; material: feces | host: Homo sapiens | place: USA: Oklahoma
CATCACATACGTGTCAAAAAATATAACCTTTCCTCCAGCTTCGTTTACTGCACATTTAAGACCATCATAAAACTTGCTCTTATACGGTTCAGAAAGTACAATATGGTCGCAATGCGTTCCGCAAAAGGCAATGTATTCATCTGTTGTAAATTCTCGCTTGCCATGATATTCACGTTTTTCAAAATCTACATATCCGTAATTTACAGCGTTTGAATAAACAAACGAACCCTGTTTATATTCTATATTAGACTTAAAATAAGCTGAATAAACTTGCTGGATTTTATTGTAAAGCTCTTCATTCGGCGTTTTATAGTCCGCTTTCGTCAAAAGCATTGCAAGTACCCCTCCAGGATTTAACAAATCGAACGTTTTCTGAAAGGCTATATCCTCTGGAATCCATTGTATGGTTGCTGCAGAATAAATCATATCAAATCTCTGATCTCCAAAATCGTGTATGATAAAGTAAGCGTTAACAATATCAAAGTTTGCAAACTTTCCGTATTTTCTTTTCATCATATCAGCCAAATTCCCGCCAAGTTCAATCGCGTAATAATCGCATCCAGTATTTAAAATTGGTTCTGTAGCCTGACCTGTTCCTGGACCAAGTTCCAATATTTTTTTACCTGGTTTGATATCGGCATAGGAAACCAGCTCCGCAAACAACTTCTCACTATATCGGGGCCTATACTTATCAAATTGTTCTGGAATTGTATCAAATACTTTTCTAAACTCCATGACTTTCTCCGTTACACACTTTAGATTCTCAATCTTGCTCAACACACACATTATATCACATATATGATTTTTGATTTTATTCCTGCTCTCTAAGTAACAACCGAACGAGATCGACGAGTGCTTTCGCCATCAAATAGTATGGCTTTTCTTATATCTGCCCGTATCGTTTTATATCTCTATGGGAGATCCGAGCACCATTTTGAGACCAAAGAATCAAAAATAATAGCAATTTTCAGCACCTGACTCCCTTAAAAATTCAGTATTTGCAAGGAATTTCACAGGTCAATACTTTTTGACGGCACAAATTCTAATACTATTTTTTTATCCGTCTCTCCCCCCATCCGAAACCCATCCAATGTTTCACGTGAAACACAAATGTAAAAACATGACCCAATGTTCCACGTGAAACATGAAACACGATCCAGTATTTTCCATAGTCATGTTTTTTCACAATCCTATTGTCATGCCATGCAGCCTATATTATAATAGGGGGAAAGGATCCACAGACTCTCTTTTCAGGAGGTTCATATTATGAAATCTAAAAATAAGATCATCACAGCGGTCCTTCTGGCTGCAGGAACTGCTGCCGGTACTGCTCTGATCAACAAATACATTAAGGTATCTGCCACATCCAAGAAGCTGCTGAGCCACCCGGAGCCCTCCATCTATAAATGGCGTCTCGGTGATATTTATTATACAAAAACTGGTACCGGAAAACCCCTTCTTCTGATCCATGATCTGACCCATGCATCCAGCGGCTGTGAATGGGACAACCTGATTCCATTCTTAAAGGACAATTATACGATCTACACCATCGACCTTCTGGGCTGCGGAAGATCAGAAAAGCCCAATCTGACCTATACGAACTTCCTCTATGTACAGCTTTTAAATGACTTTATTAAATCTGAGATCGGACGCCGCACCAATGTGATCGCCACCGGAAGTTCCTCCTCCCTGGTGACCATGGCCTGCAGCTATAATCCGGACTTATTTGAGCAGCTGATGTTCATTAACCCGGAAAGCTTTACCTCCTGCTCGCAGATCCCGGGCAAATCGGCAAAGCTTTATAAATTCCTCATTGACCTTCCCATTGCAGGTACTCTTCTGTACCACATTGCGTCAGCAAGAAGTCATATGGAAGAAGCGTTTTCCTCCAGCTATTTCTATAATTCCTTTGACGTGACGCCATTTTATGTGGATAAATATATGGAATCCGCCCACCTGGGAGACTCACCCAAGTCCATTTATTCCAGCGTGATCTGCAATTATACCAAATGCCGGATCAGTCCGGCCCTGGAGAAGATCGACAACAGTATTTACATTCTTGGCGGCGGAGAGGAACCTGACATCGACCAGATCATCCAGGAATATACACTTTGCAATCCGGCCATCGAAGCATCCAAAATTCCTGAGACCAAACATCTGCCCCACCTGGAAAAGCCCCAGGAGGTTTATAAACTCGTCAATATGTTCTTTCATTAGGACCGCCCGCTTATAAACGTATAAACGGTCTTCTAAAAAATAATTCCCGGAAACTGCGGCCAATTTCCAGCAAACATGACTGATCTCCGGAAGCCGCTGCCGCAGGCCGCAAACGTATTCTGACACACAGAAAAACCGCCAGAAAGGATCGGAACATCTCATGTTCCAGATCCGTCTCTGGCGGCTTTTTTATTTCAGCGGCTCCTTTCCAGGCATCCCCGCTTTGCGGGGATATTTTTTCGGAGTCACATTTATTTTATCAATGGGAACAAAGGTCCGGTCCACGTCTGTCCCGGGAAGTACAAGGGTCTTCGTCTCTCTCATAGAGCCTCCCAGCTTCTTTACAGCGCTCTCAGCCTCTCTGGCCTCCTCTTCCACCTTTCCGGATTTATAAGGAAGGAATTCTCCTCCTGCCTTCACAAAGGGAAGACAATATTCCGACAAGGTGGAGAGATTCGCAACTGCTCTGGATACACAAAGATCAAACTGTTCCCTATATTCTTTGTTCCGTCCAAAGTCCTCCGCCCTTCCATGGACCGCCGTGATCCCCGTCAGTCCCAGCTCCTGGATCACGGTGTTTAAAAAGCCCACCCGTTTGTTCAGAGAATCCAGAAGCATGATCTGAAGCTGTGGAAATGCGATCTTTAAGGGGATTCCGGGAAATCCGGCTCCGGTCCCCACGTCGATACAGGAATACGCCTCTGTACGGATCCCATCGAACACCTTTACCACCAGGAGACTGTCCACAAAATGCTTTGTGACCACCTCCTGCATTTCTGTAATGGCCGTCAGATTCATCACCTGGTTCCATTCCGTTAAAAGCTGAAAATATTTAAAAAACTGCTCCTTCTGCTTTTCTGTGAGAACGATTCCCAACTCTTCACAGCCAGCATCCAGAAGTCTTGTAAACTCTTCCATCCTATCTCCTTCCTGCCTGCTCTAAATACACCATGAGGACCGAAATATCTGCCGGAGACACGCCAGAGATCCGGGACGCCTGACCGATGTTCAAAGGCTGATAAAGGTTCAGCTTCTGTACCGCCTCATTCCGGAGGCTTTTCACAGTGGAGTAATCAAAATCCACCGGCAGCTTACGGCTCTCCAGCTTCTTAAACTGTGTCACCTGCTGCATCTGACGCCGGATGTATCCCGCATATTTAAGATTTATGTCAACCTGTTCACAGACATCCCAGGGGAGACTGGGCCGCTCCGGATCCAGCTCCTTTAATGCCTCATATCCCAGCTCCGGCCGCCGGATCAGCTCTGCAAGGGTCGTGCCGGATTTTAGCAATGTGCTGTTATGCCGTGCTAAAAAGTCCTGTACCTGCTCTCCGGCTCCCACAGTCCTCTTTTCCAGACGCTCCATTTCCTTCTGTATAGCCTCTTCCTTCCAGAGAACGTACTGATACTGCTCCTCGCTCACAAGTCCGATCTCATAACCGATCTTCCTCAGCCGCAGGTCCGCGTTGTCCTGACGCAGGAGCAGCCGGTATTCGGCCCTGGAGGTCATCATCCGGTACGGCTCATGGTTTTCTTTAGTCACCAGATCGTCGATCAGAACGCCGATATAAGCCTGGGAGCGGTCTAAGATCACAGGCTCCTTTCCCTGCAGCTTCCTGGCGGCGTTGACACCGGCCATAAAGCCCTGGACAGCCGCCTCTTCATAGCCGGAGCTGCCGTTGAACTGGCCGCCGGAAAACAGGCCGCTGATGGCCTTAAATTCCAGGGATGCGTCTAACTGTCTGGGATTGATACAGTCGTATTCAATGGCATAGGCGTTCCTTACGATCTTCACGTTCTCCAGCCCCGGCACCGTCCGGTACATGGCGTACTGGACGTCCTCGGGCAGGGAGCTGGACATGCCGCCCAGATACATTTCATTGGTGTACAGTCCCTCCGGCTCCACAAAGACCTGATGGCGCTCCTTATCGGGGAATTTTACCACCTTATCCTCAATGGACGGACAGTACCTGGGGCCAGTCCCCTCGATGGCCCCGGAAAACAGTGGGGAACGGTCCAGATTTTCCCGGATGATCTCATGGGTCTTTTCGTTGGTATACGTAAGCCAGCAGGAGACCTGCTCTCTCTGCACCGTCTCCGGATCCGTGGAGAAGGAAAACGGAACGACCCGTTTATCTCCAAACTGCTCCTCCATCTTTGAAAAGTCGATGGAACGGCGGTCAGCCCGGGCCGGAGTCCCCGTCTTAAACCGGTACATCTCGATCCCATGCTCCTTCAGAGAATCCGTCAGATGGTTGGCCGCCTGAAGGCCGTTGGGCCCGGTAGGATTGCTCACGTCCCCGTACACACATCTGGCTCCCAGATACACACCGGTGGCCAGCACCACAGCCCGGCAGTGGTACACAGCGCCCGACAGGGCCTTCACCCCTGTGATCCGCTTTTTCTCTCCGCCCTCTTCTGCCGGTTCAGTTAAAATTTCCGATATTTCCGCCTGCCGGATGGTCAGATGGTCCGTATTCTCCAGAACACGCCGCATCTCACTGGTATAATCCTGTTTATCGGCCTGGGCCCGCAGAGAATGGACCGCCGGCCCCTTGGATTCATTTAACATTTTTGACTGGATAAATGTCTTATCGATATTTTTGCCCATCTCGCCGCCCAGAGCGTCCAGCTCCCTCACCAGATGGCCCTTGGAGCTGCCGCCGATGTTGGGGTTGCAGGGCATGAGAGCGATACTGTCCACGCTGACCGTGAACATAATGGTCTCAAATCCCAGTCTGGCTGCCGCCAGCGCCGCCTCACATCCGGCATGTCCGGCTCCTACGACGGCAATGTCATAGCTTTCCTCTAAAAAAGGCATAGACTTCCTCTTTTCTAACTCTCTATTTTCCCATACAGAACTTGCTGAAGATCTCGTTGACCAGATCGTCCTCCACCGCTTCTCCCACAATGAGCCCCAGCTTTTCGTAGGCATTCATCAGATCGATGGAAAAGAAGTCCTCGGGCATTCCGCTTTCGATGCTGTTTTCCACCATACGGATGCTGTCATAGGCTTCCCGCAGGGCCTCCGCGTGGCGCACATTGGTGATCAGGATCTGATCGTTGAAGTCGATCTCCCCCTCGTAAAACAGGGACTTGATCTCCTCCTTCAACTGGTCGATCCCTGTCTCCTCCTTGGCTGAAATGGAGATCACCCGGTGTCCCGATTTTTCCGCGATCTCCTCCAGGGATACCACCGGCTCCAGATCGCTCTTATTTAAAAGGACCACAGCCTTCCGCTCCCGGATCAGCTCCATGATCTGAAGATCGTTTTCATCCAGCTCCCTGGAGCCGTCCACCACGTAAATAATAAGGTCCGCGTCCCTGGCTGCCTCCATGGCCCGCTCCACGCCGATCTTTTCTACCACGTCGCTGGTGGATCGGATCCCGGCTGTATCCACCACGTTGAGGCTGATCCCCTGAAGATAAATATGCTCCTCCAGGATGTCCCGGGTTGTCCCGGCTATATCCGTCACAATGGCCCGGTCCTCTCCTACTAAAACGTTCATCAGAGAAGATTTTCCCGCGTTGGGCTTTCCCAGGATCACGGTCCGGATCCCTTCCGATACCACGCGTCCATTGGCTGATGACCGGATCAGCCTGGACAGCTCCTGCTCCATTTTCCGGACTCCGATGAGCAGTCTTTCCCCATAGCCATCCAGAGAAATATGCTCCGGATCATCCAGAGCTGATTCAATAAAGGCGATCTCATACAGGATCTTTTCCCGTAATTCCTTGATCTTTTTTGAAACGCTCCCCCGGAGCTGGCCCACCGAGGATTTCAGCGCATACTCATTTTTCGCGTTGATCACGTCGATGACGGCTTCCGCCTGGGACAGGTCGATCCTTCCATTTAAAAACGCCCGTTTTGTAAATTCACCGGGTTCTGCCAGCCTGGCGCCTGCCTTTAATACAGTTTCCAGGATCCGCCGTGTCACAAGCATGCCTCCATGGCAGTCGATCTCCACCGTATCCTCTGCTGTAAAGCTCCTTGGCCCCCGCATCAGCATCACCAGGACCTCGTCCACCACCTGGTCCCCGTCATAAATATATCCGTAATGGATCGTATGGCTGGGAGATCCCTCCAGCGTCTCCTGTTTTCCTTTTTCCTTAAAGATCCGGTCGGCAACCGCCACGGCCTCCTGGCCGCTGATCCGTACAATGCCGATGCCGGAATTTCCCATGGCTGTGGCAATGGCCGCAATGGTATCCGTATGAATCATACTCTTCTCCTGTTCCAGGGCATTTTTCCTCAATTATCGTCCTTTATAATAGCACAAAGGGGCTGCCCCAGGCAACCCCTTCTGATTTTCTTATATGCTTTTACTCTTCCGGATTTCTGCTGCGGTCCGGTCTGGGCCGTCTTTCCCTGCGTTCTTCCCTTTTTAAGGAGATCACCACATGGCGGAACGGCTCCTCGCCCTCGCTTCTTGTGAACACATATTTATCGTTCTGTAAGGCGGAATGGATGATCCGTCTCTCATAAGGATTCATGGGCTCCAGAGCGACAGAACGCTTCGTTCTCTTTACCTTATAGGCAATATTCTTCGCCAGGGTCTCCAGGGTCTCCTTCCTTCTGGCCCGGTAATTTTCCGTATCCAGCTTTACCCGTAAATACTCGTCAGTCTTTTTATTGACCACAAGACTTACCAGGTACTGTAAGGAATCCAGGGTCTGTCCCCGCTTTCCAATGAGGATCCCCATTTCGCCGCCGGTAAGATTTACCTCCAGCTCCTTTTCCTCCTCATTGAGCTTCGTCTCCACATCAACGGAAATGCCCATGGCGTCAAAAACGGAATTTAAGAACTCGACTGCTTTATCATCGACGGTTTCTATTTTTTTCGCACGGATGATCGCCGGCCGGGAGCCGAAAAGTCCGCCCAGCACACCTGCGCTTCCCTTTTCAACCACCTCATACTGAAGTCTGTCGCTGCTGACACCCAGCTGCACCGATGCCTGGGTGATGGCATCTTCCACAGTCTTTGCCGTTACTGTAATCATTTCCATAACAGAATCCCCCTATTTGTTCTTTCCACGCTTTTCATGTGCTTCGTTATACTTCTGGACCATGGCCGCCTTGGCTGCAAGGCTGCCCGGCTTCGCAGTCTCATTGTAAAAACGCTTGGATTCCTCGATCTGCTTTGCAGTCTTTTCCCGGCGGATCTCCTCCGCAGCCTTTTCCCTTTCCTCCTCTTCCTTAATGGATTTTAAGGAAGCGGTAGCATTCTGGGTGATCTTTGCCGGAGGAAGTCCCTGCTTGGCACGTTTCTTATTCACCTTTTCCAGATTCTTCTTCACCATCTCGTCGATGTCGATCTTATCCATATAAGAATTTACAAGAAGCTGCTGGATGATCTGCACAACGCTGGTGGCGATCCAGTAAATACCAAGACCGGCCGGCATGGTGATACAGATAAAGGCAGAGAACAAAGGCATGGTGACCATCATCATCTGCATGGACTGGGCTGTCGGGTTATCCGGATCCGGCTTAGGCTGCTGGCCCTGCATCAGCTTTGTACTGAGCCACTGGGTAAGGGCTGCCAGGATCGGAATGCTCCATGCCAGAGACGGAGCCCAGCCGGGAGCCTCAGCCATATTTAAGCCGCAGAAGGTGTTCATCCGCTCGATCACGCTGGCATTTTCCGCGATCACACTGGAAATAGCCGGGAACAGTCCCTCTAACTCCTGCCACTGGGCAGTCGTGAATTTATAAAGCAGGTCCACCATCTTGTCGGCGCTGGCAAAATCAAAGGTCTCAATGGATTTCACCGCTGCTGCTGTGGCAATATTGGTAATGCCCTGCATCTTTTCTGCGTAACCGGCCTGTCCCATTAACGGGATGACCACATTGTCAAAATATACCCGGACAGACGGAACGTAAGCCGGAATATTATAGATCACACGGTATAAGGCAAACAGGATCGGCATCTGGATCAGCAGGGGCAGACAGCCGCCTGTCATGCTGGTGCCGTACTTTTCATAAACCGCCTGAACCTCCACGTTCTGGCGCTGTAAGGACTCGTTATCTGTTTTTCCCTTATACTTTTTCTGGATCGCCTGAATTTCAGGGTTCATCACAGACATGAGCTTCGTAGTCTTCTGCTGCTTGATCGTAAGAGGGATCATCAGAGTCTTCATTACGATGGTAAACAAGATGATACATAAGCCCACGTTGAAAATACCAAAGATATCCGTAAACCGGAACAGGATATCCATGATATATCCAAGGACGGTAGCAATCGGTCCTAAAATAGACCCTGCTTTTGTCAATATCATAGCTGTAACCTCCTGGGTTTCCTACGGAACTGGATCATAACCGCCTTTTGCAAACGGATGACAGCGAAGGATCCGCCTGCAAGCAAGATACGTACCCTTTACAGCGCCATACTTTTCCAGTGCTTCCAAGGCGTATTGGGAGCACGTAGGCGTGTAGATACAGTGAGGGCCAATACACGGCGAAATAAACTTTCTGTAAAACCTCACCATGCCCATTAATACTTTTTTTACCAAACCTCTCACTTCGATTCTTTTAAAATGTTATGAAGTCCGCATAAGTGCAGAAACGCACTTTCAATTTTGTCGAATTTTTTGTCTCTGGCCGCGGCCCGCGCAACCACAACGATGTCTTTTCCATCCTCCAGCATGTCTTCGTTTAAACGGAAGCTCTCCCGCACAAGCCTGGCAAACCGGTGTCTTACGACGCTGTTGCCGACCTTCTTACTGACAGAGATCCCGATCCTGGCTCCCTTTCGGTCCGTATCCAGCACATACATGACCAGGTACTTATTTGCATAGGACCTTCCCTGGCGGTAGACCGCCTGGAACTCGCTGTTTTTCTTTAACGAATGAAATCTCTTCATAGAAACCTCAAAAAATAAGAGTACCCAAAAGTTTTCCTAAACTTCCGGATACTCTCTTGGATTCATTAAGCTGATAATCTGGCTCTACCTTTTGCTCTTCTGGCAGCTAAAACTTTTCTTCCGCCTGCGCTGCTCATTCTCGCTCTGAAACCATGAACTCTTTTTCTCTGAGTATTTTTCGGCTGAAATGTCATCTTCATAATCCCGGCACCTCCTCTTACTATAAATTCCAAGTACCTTTTTTCATGTACTGTATAAACTTAGACATGATGAAACATCGTTTCAATTATATAGAAGTTATGCGGCTTCGTCAAGACTAAATTTCGGGAAAAAGCCAAAAAAGGAGCGGGAAATTCCCGCTCCGCAAGAAAATGTATTTATTTTCTTATTTGTCACTATATTTAGTATCTTCCTATTATATAATAAGAAACGTTTTTTTCAACTAATGGTTTTTTACCTTTAAAAGCGCCTTTACAATGGCTGTGGTCAGGATCGCCGCCACAATGGCCTCCGGGATCCCGAAGCCCACGATCACTCCCAGGATCATATCATAAAGGCGGGCCACCACTTTATTTGAGGCTGCGGCATAGCTGTTTCCAAAGAAAAAGTAGATGCCGTTCATTACTAAGATCGTATTGGTCATGGAACCTGCGATACCAGCCAGGCCAAGGGCCACGGTCTGGCCGCCCTTTTTTCCACGGGCGAGCTTTAAGACCAGCTCATACACGTAGTACGCCGCCACTCCGATCAGGACTCTGGGGACGATGGAGATCACCACGCTCCACATATTCCCGCTGTATCCGCCAATGGTCACAAAGGGGCTGAATACAAAGGATGTCACCGTAGGCGTAAGCGTCGCCCGGACCAGACTGGTGAGCCCAAATACAAGGCCCAGATACGCGCCGTATTTAGGGCCAAGAAGGAGCGCGCCGATGATGACCGGGACATGGATGATGGTGGCATTCATAAAGCCAAGGGGGATGTAGCCCAGGAACGGTACTACTGACATGGCAATGATGACGGCCGTGAAGATCCCGGCAAGGGACATGTCTAAGACTTTCTTTTCAATTTTCATGATCTTCCTCCTGCTACTGTTCTTTTCTTATAAAAGATACAATGCAATATAGTCACACACGCATTATACAAAACCATGGGAAAATGTCAATAAAGTTTTCCCCATTCCTATGAAAAATAATTATCCCCAATTTGTGGACAAACTGTGGATAACTTTCTGGATAACCTGCGGATAATTTGTGGATTGAATCTTTTCATTGAAAATTCCATCGGATTATTGTAAAATGATATTAGATTGGGTTTATGTGCTTTTGTGGACGGGTCCAAAACTTATCCACAGTTATGCACAGGTTTATACACATATTTAGGAGTACAGATATGCTGGAGAAAATTTTAGAGAAATGGGACGCGATCCTTTTAAATATCAAGGAGGAGCACGATGTCACCGATGTGTCCTACAAGACGTGGCTGCTGCCTTTGAAGCCATATTCTGTGGATAAACATATCCTCACCATCCTGGTGCCCGACGCCCTGTTTCTGGAGTATGTGAAAAAAAAATACGAGTTTTTGTTGAAAGTTACCATTGAAGAGCTGACCGGGATCTCCTGTGAGATCACATTTATCCCCAAAGACAGCATCAAAGAGGAGGAACCGGAAAAAAAGCTGATCCAGAACCACACGGCTGCCGTTAGCCAGCTGGCGATCCAGAACGCCAATCTGAATCCCCGCTATACCTTTGACACCTTTGTGGTGGGAAAAAATAACAACCTGGCCCACGCCGCATCCCTGGCTGTGGCCGAATCCCCAGGAGAGATCTACAATCCGCTTTTTATTTATGGAGGCGTGGGACTGGGAAAGACCCATCTGATGCATTCAGTGGCCCATTTTATCCTGAAAAACAATCCCAGCGCCAAGATCCTCTATGTGACCTCTGAGAAATTCACCAATGAGCTGATCGACGCCATCCGTAATAAGAACAACGTTTCCACCACGGAATTCCGTGAAAAATACCGGACCAACGACGTCCTCCTCATTGACGATATCCAGTTCATCATTGGAAAAGAAAGTACCCAGGAGGAGTTTTTCCACACCTTCAACGCCCTTTATGAGGCCAAAAAACAGATCATCATCTCCTCAGACCGCCCGCCCAGAGAGATCGAAACCCTGGAGGACCGTCTCCGCTCCCGGTTCGAGTGGGGTCTGACTGTGGATATCCAGCAGCCAGACTATGAGACACGGATGGCGATCCTCCGGAAAAAGGAGGAGCTGGAGGGCTATAATATTGATAATGAAGTGATCAAATACATCGCCTCCAACATTAAATCCAATATCCGTGAGCTGGAGGGAGCCCTTACAAAAATTGTAGCCTTAAGCAAGCTGAACAACCGCGAGATCAATATCGAGCTGGCGGAGGAGGCCTTAAAGGACCTGATCTCCCCCAATGCCGTGAAGGAAGTGACTCCCCAGCTGATCCTTAATGTGGTGGCGGAGCATTTTGGAATCAATACCCTGGATATCATCGGCCAGAAGCGCAGCAAGGAGCTGGTATTCCCCCGGCAGATCGTGATGTATCTCTGCGGCGATATGACGACCGAGTCCCTCCAGAATATCGGCAAGGCCCTGGGAGGCCGCGACCACACCACGATCATCCACGGAACGAAGAAGATCGCCGACCGTTTAAAGACCGATGAAAATCTTCAGAACACTGTGGATATCTTAAAGAAAAAGATCAATCCTCACTGATCTGTGGACAGCCTTGTGGAATACCCGTGAAAAATTTGTGGATAAGCAGCTGAAATTTTTTTCAGATTTTCCCCTTGTGGATACTTCTTAAGTTATTCATCCTGAATCTTAAGGTTACCCACAGCTTGTTCAACGTGGAAAATCCTTTATATTTCAGCAATTTTACGCTTATTCACAAATTCACAGCCCCTACGACGATTGCGACGAAAATCTTTTATATATTTCTCTATTAAACCTGTCGCCAGCCAGAAAGGAAGTTATCAACATCTATGAAACTGACATTTCAAAAAGCCGCTTTACTAAACGGCATTAATATTGTTTTAAAAGCCGTTCCCTCAAAAACAACCATGCCTATTCTGGAATGTATCCTGATCGACGCATCCACCGATGTCATCAAGCTGACCGGTAACGATATGGAGCTGGGGATCGAAACAAAAGTTGAAGGAAATATTCTTGAAAAAGGAAAAATCGCCTTAGATGCAAAGCTTTTTTCTGAGATCACCAGAAAATTATCCGATGGAGATTCCATGGTGACCATCGAATCCGATGAAAAATACAACACCACCATCACCTGTGACAACTCTGTATTCTGGATCCAGGGAAAAGACGGGGACGAATTCTCTTATCTCCCCTATATTGAAAAGAATAAATATATCTGTCTGTCCCAGTTTACATTAAAGGAGCTGATCCGACAGACGATTTTTTCCATTTCTGTCAACGACAGCAATAAAATGATGACCGGAGAGCTGTTTGAAGTAAACGGCGATTCCTTAAGAGTCGTATCCTTAGACGGCCACCGGATGGCGATCCGGAAGATCCTTTTAAAAGATACCTATGAAAATACAAAGGTCATCGTTCCGGGAAAAACCTTAAACGAGATCAGCAAGATCCTGACCGGAGACAATGAAAAAGAGGTGCAGATCTACTTCGGCGCCAACCATATTTTATTTGAATTTGACGATACGATCGTGGTTTCCCGCCTGATCGAGGGAGAATATTTTAAGGTGGACCAGATGCTGTCCAGCGATTACGCCACCAAGATCTCTGTAAATAAAAAGGAATTCTTAGACTGCATCGAAAGAGCCAGCATCCTGATCCGGGAAAATGATAAAAAACCGATCATTTTAAACATCGAGGAATCAAAAATGGCCCTGAAGCTGAATTCCAGCTTTGGAACTATGAATGCAGAGATCCTGATCCACAAGACCGGCCAGGATCTGATGATCGGCTTCAATCCCAAATTCCTCATCGACGCCCTGCGGATCATCGACGACGAAAATGTGACGCTTTATATGATGAACCCCAAGTCCCCCTGCTTTATTAAGGATGAGGAGGAAACATATATTTACCTGATCCTGCCGGTGAATTTCAACGCAGCGGCGGTATAAACATATACCTGGTAATGGTATATACTCCTGGAATGGAATAGAAAGGAAAAAAATGGAAAAGATTCATTTAAAGGATGATTTTATAAAGCTGGGCCAGGCTCTTAAGCTGGCCGGCCTGGTGGATTCCGGTGTGGAGGCCAAGATCGTGATCCAGGATGGAAAGGTTTCTGTCAACGGAGCGGCGGAGCTCCAGAGGGGAAAGAAGCTTTATCCGGGCGATGTGGTATCCTTTGGCGGAAAGGAATTTCAGATAGAAAAATAAGGGTACGGTTTCATGTTCATTGAGTCGATCGAGCTTCTGAATTACAGGAATTATAAGCAGTTACATATGGACTTCCACAGCGGGACCAATGTGCTTTACGGCGACAATGCCCAGGGAAAGACCAATATCCTGGAAGCCGTTTATGTATGCAGCACCACCAAGTCCCATAAAGGGAGCAAGGATAAGGAGATCGTCCGGTTCGGGGAGGAGGAATCCCATATTAAGATGACCGTCCGGCGGGACGGGATCCCATACCGGATCGATATGCATCTGAAAAAGAACCGGACCAAGGGCGTGGCCGTCAACGGCGTCCCAATAAAAAAGGCCAGCGAGCTGTTTGGGATCGTCAATGTGATCTTTTTCTCCCCCGAGGACTTAAACATCATAAAAAACGGACCGGCTGAGCGGAGAAGGTTCCTGGACCTGGAGCTCTGCCAGCTGAACAAGGTGTATGTATACGATCTGGTCCAGTATAACCGGGTGGTGGTCCAGAGAAATAAGCTTTTAAAGGAGATGGATTCGGATCCGTCCTTAAAGGAGACCTTAAATATCTGGGATTCGCAGCTGGTGCGGTTCGGAAGCGAGCTGATCCGGCTCCGGACCCGTTTTGTGGAGGAATTAAACGAGCTGATCCGTGAGATCCATTTTCATCTTTCCGGTGAAAGGGAGGAGCTTGAGATCCGGTATGAACCCAATGTGACGCCGGAAACCTTTGAAGCAGAGCTTTCCCGGAACCGGAACCAGGAGCTGAGGCAGAGACTCACACTGACAGGCCCCCACAGGGATGACCTGAATTTTATTGTCAATGGCGCAGATATCCGGAAATTTGGTTCCCAGGGCCAGCAGAGGACGGCGGCCCTGTCCTTAAAGCTTTCGGAGATCGAGCTGGTGAAAAGGACCGTGAAGGATTATCCGGTTCTGCTTCTGGACGACGTGCTGTCTGAGCTGGACGGAAAACGCCAGGAGCACCTGCTGTCAGAGATCAGCCATATCCAGACGCTGATCACCTGCACAGGACTGGATGAATTTGTGAACAGCAGATTTCAGATGGACAAGATTTTTAAGATCGTTGAAGGAACCGTTGAGAGTGAAGAGCTGTGTGTGCAGTTGTAACAGAATTTAAAGGAGGAACATCATGAGCACAGAATATGGAGCCGACCAGATTCAGATCCTGGAAGGCCTTGAAGCAGTAAGAAAAAGACCTGGAATGTATATTGGGAGCACTTCCTCCAGGGGACTTCATCATCTTGTATATGAGATCGTAGACAATTCCGTGGATGAGGCCCTGGCGGGATACTGTGATTCCATCGACGTCCAGATCAACCCGGATAATTCCATTACGGTGGTGGACGACGGCCGCGGGATCCCGGTGGACATCCAGAAAAAGGCCGGGATCCCGGCGGTGGAGGTGGTATTTACCATCCTTCATGCCGGAGGAAAGTTCGGCGGCGGGGGCTATAAGGTTTCCGGCGGGCTCCATGGCGTGGGTGCATCGGTGGTAAATGCCTTGTCCGAGTGGCTGGAGGTGGAGGTACGCACAGGCGGCCATGTATATAAACAGCGGTATGAACGGGGAAAGACCATGTATCCCTTAAAGATCGTGGGAAGCTGCGGGGCGGAGGAGCACGGCACCCGGGTCACCTTCCTGCCGGATAAAGAAATTTTTGAAGAGACCGTTTACGATTTTGATACCTTAAAGATCCGTTTAAGGGAGACGGCCTTTCTGACCAAGGGCCTGAAGATCACTCTGAGGGACGAACGGGAGGAGAAAAAGGAAAAGACCTTCCACTATGAAGGCGGGATCCGTGAGTTTGTGGAGTATTTAAACCGCAGCAATGTGCCCCTGTATGAGCAGGTGTTTTACTGCGAGGGCCAGAGGGACGGCGTGCTGGTGGAGGTTGCCATGCAGCACAATGACTCCTATACAGAAAATATATACAGCTTCGTCAATAACATCAACACGCCTGAGGGCGGGACCCATCTGACCGGCTTTAAAAACGCCCTCACGAAGACGTTCAACGACTACGGGAGAAAGAATAAGCTTTTAAAGGAAAATGAACCGGCCCTTTCCGGTGAGGATATCCGGGAGGGACTGACGGCTATCATCAGCATCAAGGTGGAGGATCCCCAGTTTGAGGGACAGACCAAGCAGAAGCTGGGCAACAGCGAGGCCAGAGGAGCCGTGGACGGCGTGGTCAGCGAGCAGCTTACCTATTATCTGGAGCAGAATCCGTCGGTGGCCAAGGCCATCATTGAAAAATCCGTCCTGGCCCAGAGAGCCCGGGCGGCTGCCAGGAAGGCCAGGGATCTGACAAGAAGGAAGACGGCTCTGGACGGCCTTTCTCTCCCTGGAAAGCTGGCGGACTGCTCCAGCAAAAATCCGGAGGAGTGCGAGATCTACATCGTAGAGGGAAATTCCGCCGGCGGTTCGGCCAAGGATGCGAGAAATAAGGCCACCCAGGCGATCCTGCCGCTGCGCGGAAAGATCTTAAACGTGGAGAAGGCAAGACTGGACCGGATCTACGGAAATGCAGAGATCCGTTCCATGATCACGGCCTTTGGAACCGGGATCCACGAGGAATTTGATATTTCCAAGCTGAGATACCATAAGATCATCATTATGACCGATGCGGACGTGGACGGCGCCCATATCAGCACCCTCCTTTTAACTTTTATTTACCGGTTTATGCCTGAGCTGATCAAGCAGGGATATGTGTATCTGGCACAGCCGCCTCTGTATAAAATCGAAAAAAATAAGCGTGTATGGTATGCGTACAGCGATGAGGAGCTGAATTCCATTCTTATGGACATTGGCCGCGACAACAGCAATAAGATCCAGCGCTACAAGGGACTTGGAGAGATGGATGCAGAGCAGCTCTGGGAGACAACCATGGATCCGGAACGCCGTATCCTTCTGCGTGTAACCATGGATGAGGAAACCACCTCAGAAGTGGATCTGACCTTTACCACTCTCATGGGCGACCAGGTAGAGCCGAGAAGGGAATTTATTGAAAATAATGCCAAAAAGGTGAAAAATCTGGATATTTAAGCAGCAGATGAGATTGAACATAAAGGAGATATAGTATGGAACCAAATGTATTTGACAAGGTCCATGACGTAGACCTGAAAAAGACCATGGAACAGTCCTATATTGACTATGCCATGAGCGTTATCAGTGCCCGGGCTCTTCCGGACGCCAGAGACGGTTTAAAACCCGTTCAGCGCCGTGTGCTTTTTTCCATGATAGAGTTAAACAACGGACCGGATAAGCCACACAGAAAATGTGCCCGTATCGTAGGTGATACCATGGGTAAATACCATCCTCACGGCGACAGCTCCATCTACGGAGCTCTGGTAAATATGGCCCAGGACTGGTCCACCCGTTATCCGCTGGTAGACGGCCATGGAAATTTTGGTTCCGTGGACGGAGACGGAGCAGCAGCCATGCGATATACAGAGGCCCGTTTAAGCCGTATTTCCATGGAAATGCTGGCTGATATCAATAAGGACACCGTAGACTTTGCTCCCAACTTTGACGAGACGGAGAAGGAGCCAATGGTTCTTCCGGCACGTTTCCCAAATCTTCTGGTAAACGGTACCTCCGGTATCGCCGTAGGTATGGCAACTAACATTCCGCCTCACAATCTCAGAGAGGTCATAGGGGCTGTTTCCCTGATGATTGACAATCGGGTCAATGAGGATCGTGATACCTCCATAGAGGAGCTTATGGAAGTCATCAAGGGGCCGGATTTCCCTACAGGAGCTACTATTTTAGGCCGCAGAGGCATTGAGGAGGCTTACCGTACAGGCCGTGCCAAGATCAAGGTGAGAGCTGTTACCAATATCGAGACTATGGCAAACGGTAAATCCCGGATTATTGTCACCGAGCTGCCTTATATGGTAAATAAGGCCCGTCTCATTGAGAAGATTGCGGATCTTGTGAAAGAAAAGAAGATTGACGGAATCACTTATATTGGAGATGAGTCCAACCGTGAAGGTATGCGCATCAATATCGAACTGCGCCGTGATGTGAATGCGAACGTAATTTTAAACCAGCTTCTTAAGCATACCCAGCTTCAGGATACCTTTGGTGTCATTATGCTGGCATTAGTGAATAATCAGCCAAAGATCCTGAACCTTCATCAGATGCTGGAGGTTTATATTTCCCATCAGGAAGAGGTAGTAAGAAGAAGAACTCAGTATGATTTGAATAAGGCAGAGGAGCGGGCTCATATTTTGCAGGGTCTGCTGATCGCATTGGATCATATTGATGAAGTCATCCGTATTATCCGCGGTTCTGCCAACGTGGCAGAGGCCAAGACACAGTTGATGGAGCGGTTCGGGCTTTCGGATGCCCAGTCTCAGGCAATTGTAGATATGAGACTGCGTGCTCTTACCGGTCTGGAACGGGAAAAGCTGGAAAATGAATTTAAGGAGCTGCAGGCTAAAATTGCCCAGTTAAAGGCAATTCTGGCAGATGAGAAGAAGCTTCTTATGGTAATCAGAGAGGAAATCAATATCATTGCGGCCAAATACGGGGATGACCGCCGTACTGCTATTGGCTTTGATGATGATATGTCTATGGAAGATCTGATCCCGGATGAGGATACAGTGGTAGCCATGACTCATTTAGGCTATATTAAACGCATGGATGCAGATAATTTCAAGAGCCAGAACCGGGGCGGAAAAGGTATTAAGGGAATGCAGACCATTGAGGAGGACTATATTGAAGACCTTCTTATGACAACCAACCACCATCACATGATGTTCTTTACAAATACAGGCCGCGTATACCGCTTAAAGGCATATGAGATTCCGGAGGCAGGCCGCACTGCTCGAGGAACCGCTATTGTAAACCTTCTGCAGCTTCAGCCGGGAGAAAAGATTACTGCCATTATTCCCATGAGGGAGTTTAATGAGGATCAGTATCTCTTTATGGCAACCAAAGAGGGTATGGTAAAGAAAACCCCTATGGTAGAGTACGGCAATGTACGCAAAAACGGACTTCAGGCTATTGTACTGAAAGAGGGAGACGAACTCATTGAAGTAAAGGCTACAGACGATAAGCAGGATATTTTCCTGGTAACCAAGAAGGGAATGTGCATCCGCTTTAAGGAAAAGGATGTAAGAACCACTGGCCGTGTATCCATGGGCGTGATCGGTATGCGCTTTGATGAGGATGACGAGGTTATTGGCATGCAGATGGAAAGCCAGGGAGAGGAGCTTCTTGTAGTATCTGAAAACGGTATGGGCAAGCGTACGCCGATTGAGGAGTTTAAGCCTCAGTTCAGAGGCGGAAAGGGTGTGCTCTGCTATAAGATAACGGAAAAGACAGGGAACCTGGTAGGCGCCAAGCTGGTAAATGACGGAAGGGAAATCATGCTGATTACCACAGAAGGCATTATTATCCGTATGTCTGTAGATGATATTTCAGTAATCGGAAGAAATACTTCTGGTGTAAAACTTATGTCTATTGATCAAAATTCAGATATTAAGGTAGCAAGCATTGCCAAGGTACGCGAAAGCGAAGCCAAGGACAGCAATGTTTATGATGAAGAGTATTATGAAGAAGATACGGAAAATGAGTCCGAATAAATTCCGATAAGAAAAACCGGTTCAGTCAGAGTTTCGACTGGGCCGGTTTTTCGTTTAGGTTTTTCGTTTATAAAAAATTATGTAAAAAAATTGAAAAATAGCTCTTGACATAATAAGAACCCTTTAGTATAATACCCTATGCGTCTGGCGGGCAGATATACCTGTCAGGAGCAATTATATGGAAATTTGAATTCGGAGAAATACTCAAGAGGCCGAAGAGGCGCCCCTGCTAAGGGTGTAGG
>OFSC01001068.1_pt1 | contig 19320 bp, 18 predicted proteins | sample 1543201 | NCBI WGS metagenome assembly OFSC01 (sample SAMN04209228, study PRJEB22552) | human gut metagenome | biome: gut; material: feces | host: Homo sapiens | place: USA: Oklahoma
CTTCAAGTTCGAGAAGGCCTACCGACGCATCGGCGCCATCTACGGCGGCATCGCGCTCACGGCCATCATCTACTTCCTCGTGATGAAGGGCGCCAAGGGCGCGAGCTTCATGCGTCTCGAGTGGATCCAGTGGATCAACGCCAACACGGCCGTCATCCTCTTCTCGCTCTTCACGGGCCTGACGGTGCTCTTCCAGGTGCTCATCACGGTCTTCCGCGTCAACATCTTCAAGATCATCATTCTGGCGGGTACGTTCTCCCTCGCGTTCGCCTTTGCGGGCAACGACCTCGTGAACTTCGTGGGCGTGCCGCTCGCCGCCTGGGACAGCTGGAAGGAATGGCAGGCCTCGGGTGCCGCCGACAACGCCTTCATGATGGGCGGCCTTTTGAAGCCTTCCACGGCTCCGACCGCCTTCCTGCTCCTTTCGGGCTTCGTGATGGTTCTCACGCTCTGGTTCTCCAAGAAGGCCCATCGCGTCATCCAGACCTCCATCAACCTTTCTTCGAGCCGCTCCGGCACGCAGGAACAGTTCGGCGCCTCCGCGCCCGGCCGCATGATCGTGCGCGGCGCCATGGGGCTCGGCAAGGTGATCAGCCAGATCATCCCGATGCCGATGCAGAGGGGCATCGCCTCCCGCTTCGAGCCGCTCCCCGTCGTCAAGGGCGAGATTCCGCTGCCCTTCGACTACGTGCGCGCCTCGATCAACCTGATCGTCTCCGCCATCCTGATCGCCTCCGCCACGAGCCTCAAGCTGCCGCTCTCGACCACCTACGTGACCTTCATGGTCGCCATGGGCTCGAGCTTCGCCGACGGCGCCTGGGACCGAGAGTCCGCCGTTTATCGCATCTCGGGCGTGCTCACCGTGATTTCGGGCTGGTTCCTGACCGCGCTCTCCGCGAGCTCGCTCGCCGCCGTCGTCGCCGTGCTCGTCTTCTGGGGCGGTGAGGCCGCCGCCATCATCCTCGGCTTCGGCGCGATCTTCCTTCTCGTGCGCTCCAACCTCAAGACCCGCGAGGACGACGTGACGCTCTCCGACGAAAGCCGCTCCGTCTACGACGCCGCCTACGTGGGCCAGCTTCTCTCGAAGCACGTGCAGAAGAGCCTCTCCGAAACGCTCCGGGTGCTCTCGCGCATCCATGAGAACTTCACGGCCGACCGTGAGCGCGAGCTTACGAAGGTCAAGGCGAGCGCCACCGACGTCTTCGAGGACGCCATAGAGGCCCGCAGCGTCTACTACCGCATGGCCGCCGCCGAGGCCGCGCCCTCCAAGGCCGACTTCGATGCCCGCTACCTCTATCTGCGCGCCTGCACCAACACCCGCGAGGTGAGCCGCTCTCTGCAGAACCTCGCCAAGCTTGCCCGCGACCACGTGGCCAACCGCCACCGCGTTGGCAGCAACGAGATCACGAACGACATCGGCACGCTCGTCGCGGACATCCGCACGCTCGTCAACGCCCGTGAGGATCATGCCGACGTTACGGCGCTTCGCAACAGGGCGGCTGACGTCATCACCCGCATCGAGGATCTTCAGCGCCGCCTGATGGAGGCCCAGCCCCGCGGTTCGATGACCATCCGCTGCTGCGAGTTCCATCTCTCCTACCTCCTGGTGCTCCGCGAACTCGTCAACCATTACGAGATCGCCTCGCTCCTCGAGGAGCAGATCGATGCGCTCGCAAGAGGTGCGAAGGCTGCCTGAGGCCGCATCAGCAATTCAAACGCAGTCTAGTGGGATCGCGGCTCTGGTCCCCAAACAAAGAGCCGCGTCATTTTGGGAAAGCCTTTTTCCGGGGCTTTCCCTTTTTTTGGCTCGGAAAAGAGGGCTGAAAACTCAATCTCATGAAATAAATATTTCGCTCAACTTACTCAAAGGTTGTTGCATAGATAAATTAATGGAGCCGATGATTGAGGCACACGCTTTCTGTTCACGGCGTTCCTGAGAGCCATTTTCTGGCGTCCATGTCCACAAGTCGCCTTTCCGAGGTCGACGACCTGATAGGGGACGTCCATATGCCTGCGGGCCGTCCGGATGAGCTGCTTCGAGTGCGTCCTCCATTCCGTGAAGGAAACCGGGATTGGCAACTTCAAGCAGGAGAAGAAGGCCATCAAGATCGGGGCGGCGCTCCGCTGCTTCGCTGTCCGGGTCAGGAAGCTCTGAAGATTTCGGAACGGGGAGCGTCATTTGCTGCACCAGGGTTCGAGCGACAATAGGGTTTCCCCTTAGAACGAAAGTTCTAGGGGTTGCTCGCTAAGGAAAAACTCTCTGGTAAGGAATGAGGACCATGCGTAAACTTGCTACTCAACTGCTTTTTAGCGACACAGGACCACTTCGTCGCGGCAGTTGAATCTTTTGAGGAGAATCAAATGAACTTCAAGACCAAGCTTGCCGTTCTCGCGATCGGTGCCGCCATGGGCTCCATGGCCTTCAACGCCTCCGCCTGCTCGACGGTCATCGTCGGCAAGGACGCCAGCGCCACGGGCAACATTCTCGTGGGCCACAATGAGGACAACGGCGGCCGCATTCTGACTGCTCAGCACTGGGTCCCGGCTGCCACTCACAAGGCCGGCGAAATGATCAAGTTTGAAGAGGCTGCCGCCTCCATTCCGCAGGTTGAAAAGACCTTCGGCTTCTTCTGGTCGCAGACCTTCGATCCGACCGGCGCCTCCTTCTCCGACGGCTTCGTCAATGAAAACGGCGTCGCCATCGTGACGAACAACTGCAACAACACGTTCGAAGAAAAGAATCCGGTTGTTGACGGCGGCGTCGGCTACGGCATCCGCCGCCTGCTCGCCGAACGCGCCAAGTCGGCCCGCGACGCCGTCGACATCGCCATCGACCTCGTCACGAAGTACGGCTACATTACTGGCGGCCGTACCTACACCGTCGCCGACCACAACGAAGCCTGGCAGATCATGCTCCTCAAGGGCCATCGCTACATCGCCCGCAAGGTTCAGAACGACGAAGTCACGTACATTGCCAACGCCTTCGCCTTTGACAAGGTCGACGTCAACTCCAAGGACGTCATCATGTCGCCCGACCTGATCGAACATGCGATCAAGACCGGCCACTACAAGCCCGCCAAGGCCGGCGACTACTCCGACTTCTCCTTCCGCAAGGCCTATCAGCCGATTGAACGCCGTTCCGCCGACTGGAACAAGGACCGCGCCCAGACCGCTTGGGAAATGCTGATGGGCAAGGAAACGATGGATCAGGAAGCCTTCCCGTACTCTGTGAAGCCGACCAAGAAGCTCACGGTCTCGGACGTCCAGAAGATCGTCTCCGGCCACTGGAAGCGCGAAGCCCGCACGAGCGGCTTCTTCCATCAGTCGATGCGCGACATCTGCAACGTCGGCACGTTCGAATCCGTGGTTTACGAAATGAACCCCGAACCGCTGCTCACGCGCGGCTGGCGCACGTCCGCCCGTCCGTGCCAAACCCCGTACGTTCCGTTCTTCCCGCTCGCCAAGCCTGCCGAAGCCCAATCCTTCATGACGCCTGAAGTTGCAACGGCCGAGCACTTCCATGCCACGCCGGATCGCTTCGACTTCAAGGCCGACTTCGGTCTCTACACGGCTCTGAAGACCCAGAACCTGGTCGACTATCTTGACGACGGCGCTCGCGCCGACCTCCGCAAGGTTATCGACGCCCAGCAGGCCAAGTGGCTTGCGGAAGGCGATTCCGTTCTCAAGACCGCCCAGTATCTTGAAAAGAACGTCTCGCAGGACAAGGCCAAGGCATACCTCCATCAGTATGCAGCCGAAGCCTACAACGTCTCGATCGCGCTTCTTGAAGACGCCTTCCAGAACATGAAGCCGCTCAAGATCGAAATTCTCGCCGACACGCTCTCCCTCTCCAAGAAGGACAAGGTTGACGTGGTCGTCTTCGGCGAAAAGGGTCTCGATCTCTCCAAGGCCAAGAAGGAAAGCTTCGTCTTCGGCATCACCTATCCTGACCCGAACGTCGACGTGAACCTGAAGCGTGCCAAGGCGACGAAGATGGCTCTCAAGGACGTCAACGGCGACGGCGTGAAGGACCTGGTCCTCACCTTCCCGTCTGACGAAGCCGCCAAGTACGGCTTCGAAGGCGTCAACACCGACCTCTGGCTCTTCGGCGAAATCGACGGCCAGAAGAAGGGGGGCTTCGACCTCGTCCGCATCGTCAAATAACCGCATGAAAGCTGATTGAAGCCCGCCGCAAGACGGGCCTCAATCGACAATCTGCATCAACCAGCCCGGAAAGCCGACAAGTTTTCCGGGCATTCCTTTTCCGATAGGCACTGCTTTATCCGCATGCAGGTTAGACTGATACAGCTCTTCAACAGTCTGAGATTCACAGCTTGCAGGCGCATCGCCGAAAGCAACAACCGACACACGCAGGTTGATCCCAACAGTATTTTTAGTTATTGATCAATCTTGTGTAGTATTGCTTCAAAACCGTCTCGGCTCGCACAGTACCAGCTCGTGAAATAGTTGGCGCTGATGCGCTCGAGCAGTTCCTGCAGATCCTCGACGCCCAGTCCCAGATGGGCATAGAGATTCGCGATCATGCGGAAGACGTCGCGGCTTTCGAACAGACTGAACTCGATGAGCCTGAGGTTCTCTCCCTCGCTCCTCTTGGACATGAGGGGACGGATGAGTTCACATCCACGGACGCCACAGGACCTGACGATGGTTTGATGACAGAGCTGCATGATGTTGATCGACGTTAAGGTTAGGACAATCAATCGGCGGACGTTTCGTCCACCGAACCGGATTCGGACTCGGGATGCCTGTCGGCCCAACGCTCGAAGAGGGCGCCATCGTCATCAGGCACGTAGCTCAAGTGCGACTTCATGTACTCGGCGAACGCAGCCAGAGACGTGTCGTCCGCAAAGGCCAGTCCGACCGGACACGGAAAGAGATCGGTCTCGGGGGCGTCCTCGAATTCGCCGCTGTCCCTTCGGGTGAAGGAGACGAAGCTGCAGACGGGACACCGCTGGGCGAGATAAAGCCCCTGGATCACCTTGAGGATCGTGTCCCAGAGCTCCGCCGTGTCGATGCCTGTCACGTTGAAGGCCAGACGCGTGCGGACGGTGAGCTTCTTGAGAATGGCCTCTGCGGTGAAGAAGGCCTTCAGGTCGACGGTCGTGAGCCCAGTCTCTTCGCACAGCGTGCAGTAAAGGCTGATGAAGAAGTTGCTCTGCATCTTCTTCGTCAGGCTTTCCCGACTGTTCTTGCTGCGGTCTTCCTCATCGAACATGTGATCGACGGCGCTCTCCTTCCGGCGCTTGTGGCCGCGACCGTCATTCATCGTCCTGAGCGTGCCGGTGACGCTGCGCACCTGAGCTTCCGTCATGCCGAAGAAGGATGCGACTTGATTGTTCGTGAGGCCGCGAAGATAGAGAAGCGGCACGAGTGCCTGCTTGGACTGCAGGTCGGCACAGAGCACCTTGCGCTTTTTCGCTGCGAGCCGTTTGATTCGAGCGCGGTTGCGGTTGTAGTTCATCTCGGCTTCGGACTGCTCGAGGCTCATCTCACGCTCACGCTGCGCCCATGCCTGCTCGGGCGTCAACGGCTCATGGATGCGCTCGGGCGAGCAGCGAAAGACGTCCCAGACTTCGTGCGATGCCGTTGTGGATATGGAGAGCGGATTCCCCTTGAAGCACGCGGCGGTCTGCATGGCATAGGCCGACTTCAGAAGCGTGACGATCGGACTGTCGGCCGCCGTCATCCTGTTTGCGTCGTCCCTTACTGTCGAGATCCTCTTGAAGAAGGCGTCCGGATAGATGAGCGCAAAGCGCTGCGGGTGATAGGCCGCAAACATTTCTATCTGAACCGTGGAGGCGTTGACGAGCATCTCGACGATGGCGTCGGGCAGACCGAATACAAGCTTGCAGATCCTGCGGCTTGTCGCGGCCTGACGGGCCGCACACTGCCAGTAGTGCGTGCTGAACCTGCGCGCAAGAACGGTCTCCCTGTCCTTGGGACTCTCCAGATTGTTGAACTCGTATTCGTACGAGTCGTGCAGGTGTTCGCTCAGGCCGAGTTCGACCTCTTCGGGCGTCAGGGTGCTGCGGAACGCAATGTTCACGACACCCGTGTAGTGACGAACGCAGCCCTTCATGCCTCGTATGACGTCGAGACTCTGATCGGGTTCGGCGCTCATCCACGTCGTGATCGCCATGAGCCACAGCACGATCCAGATGATCGGATTCGAGCCGATGAGAGGACTCATGCACGCGTATGCGGCAACAATCGAGCCCGTCACAAAACTGAACTCAAGAATGATCTCCTGCTGTTCCATGCCTTTTCCTTTCCTGCTCAATGCCGTCGGAAGATTCCTGTTGGAAGTTTGAAAACTCTTGTTCTCCCGCCTTGTGAGAGAACCATAGTTCGAACGCAGTACCGACGTGACGAACGCACGAGAAATGTGAAACAGAATGTTAGCAGGATGCGGCTGCGGGAGGGCGGATTCAGTCCGGCTCCTCTTCGGGAAAGGGGATGTCGTTCGCATTGAACGTGCTTGCAGAGGAGACGAACTCCTCGACGGTCGACTGGCGCCACATCTCCTCGCTCGTCTCAACGACCGCACGCAGCAGTTCGCAGTCGGGCACGACGTCCGGATCCGCAAGCGATGATCTGGCGCGCTCGAGCATGAGCCGTATCCCGCCGTCGTCCTCAAAGCCGTTGAGGAGCCTTTCCGTGATGATGCAGACCGAGAAAAGACGATTGCGGTCACGCAGGGAGGCCGTACCGAAGAAGAAGCGCATTAAGGCGGGACCGTACTCTTCCCTCATGGCCCGGATGCTCGATTCCGGCACGGGAAGCTTGCGAATGAGCGGATGGCCCGCACGCCCGGTGAACGGCTTGTGCTTTCGCCCGCTGCGAGAATTTCTTTTGTCTTTGGCCATGGCGGACAAGGGGAAGACCCGGTCGCTCGCACGTCCGGGCCTTCGCTCCCTTTGGTTGAATTGTCAGTTCATTATAGGCGTTCGGTCGGGTTGGAACCCGATGACACTGACGGTCATGTTGTTCCTGTCGATGGCCGTCTGCATGGCACGCGGGATGACCAGCATGTAGGCGCGGTGGAGGAGGACCTGCTTTTCCATCAGACCCGAAAAACTGCGTCTGGGGCGGCAGGTCTTGAGATAGGCGCAGACTTCGGGCACGCAGAGCAGCTGTTCAAGCACTTCCCTGACGAAGAACTTGATCTTGAGCGGCTCCGTGCAAAGGCAGATGCCCTGAGAAAATACTCGCGCGCCGATACAAGAGGATGACAAGGTCACTCCCTGCCAGATAGGCACACCGCAAGGTGGGCCTGTCAGCCCCGTTCTCGCCAACATCATGCTCAACGAGCTCGATCACGAGCTCGAGCGCAGAGGCCACCGCTTCGTTCGCTACGCGGACGACATGATGATCTTCTGTAGAAGCAAGAGAGCGGCGGAACGTACCCTTGAACGCCTTAAACCCTACATTGAGGGAAAGCTCTTTCTGAAACTGAACGAACAAAAGACGAAGATCTGTCGGGTGACGGATCCCGAGCTGAAGTTCCTTGGGTTCGGATTTTGGCTATCCCGAAACGGAGTGAAGGCACGCCCGCATCAAAAATCGCAAGCCAAATGCAGGTTGAGATTGAAAGCCCTCACCTCACGCAGTCGAGGCCAGAGCCTCGACGCATTCAGGAAGGAGCTCAGGGCCTTTGTTCGAGGATGGGTTAACTACTTCAGAGCCTCTTCCATGAATTCTTTCGTGAAAGAGACTGACGAGTGGTTGCGTAGACGAATCCGACAGATCTACTGGAAGCAGTGGAAGAAAGTTCGGACGAAATATGCGGCACTAAGGAAACTTGGTGCACCCGAAGGAAAAGCTTGGGAATGGGCCAATACGCGCAAGTCGAACTGGCGCACGGCGAACAGCTGGATACTCTCAACTACGCTGAATAATGGCACTCTCCGCAAATTGGGGTGGACGTGCCTAGGGAATGTCTATCACTGAGACACCTCTGAGGTTATTGATAACCGCCCACTGCGGATCCGCATGGTGGGTGGTGTGGAAGGGGCTGAGGACATAAAGTTCTCACCCCTATCCGATTGGCGGCAAAATGGTACGGCAATATAATAGTTGTACAGTATCCTTTAGCGTCACATTCAGGGAATCCGATGCAACTTTCTACTCTCGAACAGCACTGTGCTTTAGCCTGGGCCTATCTCGATTCGAACATAGAGTTTTCAGTGGATGCGTTAGGTCATCACCCCATCCTCAGCCCCATCCACGGCGCCATTACTCAAAACTCTGGCTTTTTCGGCATGTTCACCGAAAGCTCGAACAAGTTCTATCATAGCTATGCGTTCACCTTGTCTATGCTCGAACGTGGGAGTATTCGAGTTTTACAAACTCATGATAATAAAGCACTTCCCATATATGGCTTTCCTGAACCGTTTGACGTCGACGCTTATCATTACGCTTTTTGGGTAACAGCCCGTGCCTTAATGTGCCAAAGCTCTCTGTGCGACACCGAACCTGGCTTTTTTGATAAAGTCCACAAACGAGCCATGGCACATTACCTGATGATTCCCCTCGTGCCGCAATACGATGCGACAGCAGAATATCTCCTCGTTAAAACAGCAGGCCGGGTAAAGAAGGAAAAAGCGCTTCGTGATCTGACACACTTCCTAACCGTGATGGAGAAGCATCTGGCCTTGGCTAAAGTAGGCGTGACGGACCGAGAGATCATTCAGAGGTTCATGCTCCGCGCTGATGCTCTCAAGGCAATCATGCAGTCCGTCAAAGCGCCTGGTTGTCTGTTTGATACAGTTCAACAGCCTCCAATCTTCCTCATGGCTGGCGGCAGTTGCGCATGGATGAAAATGGCCGGAAAAGCGATGGATGATTAGACAATCTACTACGCTTTCATGCATCGTCTAGAACGCAAAAGCCCATTCCGTTGCAAGCGGTTTGGGCTTTTGGTGTATTAAAGCGCGACTTTTCGCGTCACTTCTGCTACGCGCCCTTCATCGCGCTTGTCGTACCGTTGAGTGGTCACGATTGACTCATGTCCCATTGCGAGGCGAACGGTGTTGATATCGGCACCGTTGTCCAGTAAGCGAGTGGCGAACGTTCTGCGAAGATCATGCGGAGTGAAATTGTCCACAGCGGCCTGCGCCCCGCGATATCTGAGCATCTGATAGATCGCACTCTCCGACAACGGCCAATAGCGCTGGATGTTGTCGCCCTTCTTGACGGCTACGAAGACATTTTCACAACCGTCATCACCCCTCAAGGAAAGCCATTCTTCCAATCTTTCCCAGGCCTCGTCTGAAGGCGCCACCCTGCGTTCTTTATTCCCTTTGCCTAGAATCGTGATGATGCGATTGGCCTTGTCAATTTGCCTGAATGTGAGTCCAACGACTTCAGCTCGGCGCATGCCGCATCCAACGGCCAATGCAATGATGGCTGCATCCCGCACAGTAATCGGAGTCTGCTGGAGATCCAAAGAAGCCAGAAGTTTGCCTGTCTCACGAGTATTGAGTGCGCGGCCCTTGGAAACTCTCTTGCCTCTAACGCTCTTCAACTCCCGAATAGCCGAGTATGTTTCGAGAGACATCATCCGTTTCAGCCATGCTTGTTTGGCCACCATGCGAAGTGTGCATAGCTGCAAATTGATGCTGGCCGGTGCCAGTCCTGCCTCGACCTGCATGGTGCGATAAGCCAGGAGGCGGTCATAGGTCATTTCGTGCCAAGGGCAGACATTGAGATCCGCATATCCGAATGCTTGAGCTATGGAGTTGAGGATGCGAATGACTTTGTTCCGAGACTGGCCTGCCGAAAGGGTCAGTACGTAAGCTTGTGCGGGATTGAAGAGCTGATCCTGCTGACGATGAACATCGACGGCTGTCGAAAAATCGGACTTCGGTGAGTTCGCAGGGTCAAGATAGACAACATCTAAGGACATACTGCATTGCGATAGAGGGAACCTGATATTAGATGGAAAGGGCAATTTCCATCAGATATTTTCGCACATTTTTCAACAGCACACATCGACGCCAAATTGACAAGAACTCGATGAGCCTGCAAGCGGGCGTTAGAGATAACGCTTACCGAGGCCAGATACGCTGCTGAGCCTTGATCGAACGCGCGAACTATCATGATTTTTGCTGCCATATAGTCATCTATGCTTGAAAGGGGCGCTTTGTTTGCGCCATCGGCCGTTAGAGATAACGCCTAGGCACTAGAGAGACAGGCAATTCGAGCAGTTATACTAACATCAGAAAGCGAGCTTTCAAAGCCCCAAGACAGCCACCATCAGCTACAATGGCGTTATCTCTAACGCTTTCACCCCGCCGCTATGTCCGAAAAGAACCGTGCCCGACAAGAAGCCTTTACCAAACGGCGTCAAGCCGAAGGGCTTAAACGTTTTCAATTCTGGGCTACGCCGGAAGAAAAAGATTATCTCAAAAAGGCTCTTGACGATTTTAGAGATAATAGAGAATCGACAACTCCAATTCATCGTGAAACCCTAGTTAAAGGGCATAATACCTTTCAAGATGAATTATTGAAAGGGGAATTTCCACCGATAAAACATAAATGCCCAACCTATACAATTGACAAGCCTTGGGATAATCTCCGTTATTGGAATAATCCTCTTCCAAAAGGTATTTTTGTTTTTGCAGATTCGCACAAGCGCGTTAAAGAATGGCGTGCCGTCAAATTAAATGGCCTTGGCGCCTTTCCCGTGCTCTGGGCCATTCGCTACGCCCTTGAGCAGCGTTGCTGGGCCCTGGCACGAAAGGAAGCGCCCAGAACCCGCAAGATCGACTTCGCCAAGTTCGATGTTCAAACTGAAATCTTACTGATGGTGGGGAATGCAAAGCTCAAGGTGGATTCATCCTTTCAGAGTTCCTCTTTGGGATTTCTAATGCATCCTATTGAAGCGGAGGCTATTACCGTATCGAGCTCTATCGTTGAAGTGATGCCGAACGGCGTGTTGGTTGTGGTTGTGGATGAGCGCGGAAATCTGCTCAAGACCAATGCGGAGTGCCCTGGAAAGGATGAAATCCTTCTCTGGAAGCATGGGCAGCCAGGGCTTCGGAGGGATGAAGTAACAGGTACTTGGCATGCAGCGATGAAAGTTTTAATGCAGTTGTTTCGTAATTGATTCTGTTTAAAATAATTGACAACTAGCTAATATGAAAAAAAGGGATCTCTAATTGAGATCCCTTTTTTATGTATTATCTTATTATAAGATCAGAACAAATACTTAAGGCCTATGTTAATGTCGTAATCTTGCGTGTATCCATCGCCTTCTTCGCGTTCAAAATAAGCATAAGCACGTAACATGTCAGTACATTGCCAGTCTGCTGTTAGACCATAGTACAAGCGTGTCCCGTCAATTCCGTGTGCTTTGAGTGTTTGAGAAGCACCATCAACGCCAATGTAGCGAATATTTTGATCACCCATAAATTCATGGTTCAAGCCGCCTGTGAAAGCAAGTTGGAAGTAACGCGGATCAGTAATAGAACCTAAATTAAACTTCTTGCCAAAAACAGCACCAGCGCGCCCTGTCAAGAAGTCAGCGTTTCCCTGTTCCACACGGAGACCCGTTGAGGTCGTATAGTCCTTTCCCTTGGCATAGAAGTAGGACAACTGGAACTGAGGTTCGACAAACCAATGGTCGTTTGTTTGAGCGTTTTGACTGAACTTGAAGGTATGACCAACTTCAACCGAAGCACCGAAGCCGTAGGTTGTGTAGTCAGCCTTAGCCGTGCCAGTACCGACGTTATCGAGTCCATTCACCTCCTGATCGAAGCGCCCGGCTTGAAGAACGATGTCAGCATAGCTTCCCTTGTCGTGAATCCATGTGCCATACATCTTGACGGAATACTGTTCAAGTTCGCCATCAACTTGGCGAGTAGCCAAAGCCTCTTGGTCTGAATTTGCATAACGGAACGCCCCGCCAAGCAGCCAGACACTACCTTTCTTACGTTCAGTAAGGCTGTCATAGCCCACCATCAGCCCGTAAGTCTTTTGTTTAAAGCCTGTTTCAAAGCGATCCTTCTGTGCATCGACGCGTACCCAACTACCGTCTTGTGTTCCATATCGCACCTCACCCATACGATGACGAAGCGTTTTATCATCCTTTGAAAAGCTCATAGCTTGAGCTGCGGAGGTGCCCAAAAGTAGATTATCGGCCACTTCAGGTGGAAGTTCAGGTTCTGGATCCGGAGCTGGATTCGGATTTTCTGGATCGGGATCGGGGTTAGGCGAGGCAACATCGTGCTTTATTAAATACCAATTGCCCTGGCCTGAACCGGTAGTGTTTTCTGCTACTTCGGCTCTGCCTTCATCAGTGTCAAGCTTATCTTTTTCGTTTTCACCAACGAAACCTAAACTCCAGACGGTCACCATACCTCGACCACTAAAGGTATTTCCGCCATCCTTATTAGTCAGCGTGAGGTTGCTGCCTTCGCCTTGACTAATCAGCCAATTAGCGCTGTGAGTTTTTCCTTCAGGAATAGAAGACAAACCATTTACAAAGTCAATGGCGACTTTGTGTTCACCTGTCGCGGCGCCAGAAACAATGATCTGGTCATTGGCAAGTACGGTGTCGGCATCTTTTGCCATATCAATACGCATACCAAGCGTACCGCCCTTGCCAGAAAGAGTTGTAGTGGTCAGATTCTTAAAGTTGGGGGTGTCTTGAGTAAAGTTGTAATCGTGATCGAAGTCGACACTGCCACCATCTTCAAAGGCAAGATTGGTTAAGGTATTGTTGTGTGGCATATGCCAAACCGCTCGATCCAACAAGGTCATGTTGAAAGTGCCATTGCCCTCGATTACAGCCCGATGCTGCATAATGGAATCTGCACCAGCTCTCAAGGCAATAGAGCCACCATCAGCATTCATATAACCAGCTGTATTAAGTCTGTGATTTCCAGTCTCATTAAAAATGACACTACCGCCATTCATCGAATACACAGACCATTGATTTATTGCTACATCATCATGTGTACCATAAGCGGAGTTTATATAAGCCTCAGTAGAATTGATGACGATACTTCCGCCATTTGCGAAGACAGGGTAATCAGCATCATGAATTGAAACAATTTCGCTATTAATAGATATAGGGCTTACCCCCCCCTACCTTGTGAATATATAGCACTATACATATTGTTCTGATTAGTGCCACTGGGATCCGTTTCTATTGTTAGCGATTTTGTGTAGATGTTAATTCCGCCAGAAGCAAGATTTGTTATTCCATATATCCGGCTTGCATCAGAATCTTTTTGCTGAATTAGAACAGATTCATTATTAATATTTATAGCCCCTGTCCCCTCGTTGTACAAAGCGTGTAAAGTGTCCTTACAGTCACTTTTATCTTGTTTGACAGTGTAAATACTCAGGGTGCCGCCATTGATATTGACGTTGCCGCTATGGTAATCACCATTGACAATCCCACCTTCTCCATACTCAGCGGATTTAGCATACGCTATAAAATTTTTACCCTTTTCAAAATTAAGTGTTAAATCAAAATCTCCATCATTCGCATAGACCGCGCCATAGCTATTAAGTAGAGTCGTATTGTCGTTTAGAGATAAATCTTGCGAGAAATTAAGTCGCAACTCTTCGGCAACGCCCCAATCGTAACCACCCCAGAAATCCATACGAGCATTTGAGATCTGACGATCAACGTTTACAGAAACTACTTTTTTCCCATCAACATCTAATACGGGCACTTCAGTCATTTGGTTGTCTTTTGACCACGTATAGTATTTATTCGTATCCCAATCAACAGCAAGAACTGTGGTACCGGGAGTGGCATTAGATAATCCATTTACCAACAAACGATCAGCGTTAGAGTAAGCGTATGCTCCCTCAAACATAAAAGCTGAAGTTATTGCGATAAAAAGCAGTGATTTTTTCATAGACTCTCCAAAAAAAGAAGAATGAAATAGTCCAACAGAGTTTTCTTTATCACCTAGGCTAGCGGTGATCTAATGCACTGGTCATGCATTGACATCAACAAGGGTTGTCGCTATCAAGCAACAAACCTAAAGTTCTCGAGACAGATCTAACATTTAATTTGCTGAGGTAGCGGCTGTCATACTCTGCTACATGGCGTCTCTTCTTTATAAATATTAACGATAAAAAATAATATGTCAAGTTATGGGAAGCTCTTCAAAACCCCCATCTCTGAGCGATGGGGGAAGCAGTTTTGTTTAAATTGAGGACTCCAGACCAGAGGCTGAAAAGCGTCGAAAGTTCTCATGAACGTTAGGCGTTCGATTTTTCCGAATGTTGATGAAATAACTCGATATTTGCCTGCAAATTAGGCAAATCCCATCTTCAAGAGTCAGTTCGCCCCTATGGCGCTCGAGACGAAGCGCGAACCAGAGTCTCAGGGTTGATCAGCAAGGCAGCTTTGGCGGAGCACACCATTTGCGCAAGCGGTAGCAGTTGTATAGTGCAAACAACGTTTGCGCTCGACTGTGATTTTTCGCCAATCCGCGATAACGAACCTTGGCATAGCCATAAATCCTCTTCAGCCAGAGGAAGCTCCACTCAATCGAGCATCGCACCGATGCTTTCGCATGCTCCAAATGCCGTCTTACGTTCACGCATTCGACGAGCGCTTGACCAAGTTCGCCTCCGAAATTCTCACTGATTGATAATTCCTTCTTCCATGCACTCGGCTTGGCTGCGATGTACCAGGACACATCCTTGAAAGGAATCGCCTGAATTTCAGTGCGCTTGGCGCAACCGATGTAGCCGGAATCAAGGAAGACCATCTTCTCAAGGCCCTTCAGAAGGTCGCCCAGATGAGTAATGTCATGTTCGTTAGCCGGTGCGGCGACCGTGCCGTAGATGATCCCCGATTCAGAACACGCGGCAATATGCTCCTTCATCCCGAAATGCCAGGTGTTGGCCTTCTTGCCTGAAGCCATCTCAGGATCTCGGGCGTGAGCCTTGTTCTTGGTTGACGACGGCGCTTCGATAAAAGTGCCGTCAGCGGCAACCATTTCAAAAGAACAAGCTCCGGCCTCTACGGCCAGATTTACCGTGCGCTCGAGGAATTTTTGAGCCAACCCATATTGGTCAATGAAATGCCTGAAGCGCAGTATCGTCGAGTCTGAGATGAACAGACGTGTGCTGGACACGCGGCAGAAGCTGCGAGCCACCATGTCGCTCGCCAAATATGACTCCATCTCCGGATCAGACAGATTGAGAGAGACCTGAAGCAGGTGAACACGAACCATCGTTTCAAGGCGTGTATACGGCCTTCCTTGTTGAACCGTCTCGCCAGCTTTGATGTGGTAGTGCGGCAGGCATAGTTGGATCAATTCGTTGATTACGTCATCAGTCAGCCGATCCATGGCATTCACCCGGCGATCAGCATGAGCCCGACGAACCTGTAGGAACTTTTCAGCATCAATGTCTGCAAAGCTCAGTTGACCATCGAATAACTCTTCAATAGCCACACCAAATTTGATGAGCCTCTACCATAGGATTATACTATTCCCAGAGCAAAAAAACAGCATTTTTTGAGGCTGTACGGAAAAACCGAACGGAACATTTTTGTTTCATTCTGCTTGGCAACAGAGGGTTTTGAAGAGCTTCCTCAGGTTAGGGGGCGTACGTTCCTTTGATCTATAAGACTTACGGTCTGAAGTCATAAAAACCTACAGAACGTAGATGCACTCGCGTACTCAAGAATCCTTGATTGTTGATACCAACTATTCCAAGTTCAGTAGTGATGGTTCTTTCCTTCGTCGTTTTTTCTAGGCTATTGACAATAGGTGATACAAAAGTATAGAATATTACAGGTATCACTCAAGCATCTGAGGAGAGAAAATGCTATTCCTTCCTAAAGTCAAGAAAGATGATCCGTGCCTTAAGGCGACTAAGAAAGTGAAAAGTTTAGTTGCGTCTTTGTTGGCTGCCGTTGCTGTAGCTGTTTCGGGAGCCGCTTATGCGGGCCCGACGAGCATGCATGATTCGGGAATGTCAACTGAAATCATGCAGGTCGATCAGAGCTCGCCGTTGTTAGTTATTCAACACGACTCGCAGCAGAATGGTTCTGCATACCACTATTCACATAGTAGTCATTACAGTCATTCGAGCCATAGAAGCCATTACAGTCACTATTCTAGTCGGTGGTAAAGTAATCCATGAATCAAGCGAACTATTCTATTGAAGAAGACGTATTTGGTACATGTCTTAACATAAAAGTGGATATTAGCTTGTATTCATTAGCTGCTATTATGAAAAGCACTTATTGGTTTACTGATAAGTGCTTTTTGTATATACATTGGGCTGATGAAGAAAAGCAAATACTTACTGTTTCTTTTAGAGGAAAAGATGATTTGAATATTAATGTTTTGCATTCTATAGCCGGAGAGTTTATGAACTCTGTGCTAGATCAAGTTATCCGCATCAAAGTTGAGGAAGAAACAAAAGTACTGAAGTCGATTATCGTCAAACGAGCATTCTCAGAAGCACTTTCTAAGCCAGAGAAAGAGTTTGTCGAACATATGTGAGGCAGATGTGGACTTTACAGTAGAAGTGTCGAATGAGATTTATCCCAAACAGGTGATTTTGGAAGCTAAATCTGCATTTGCGAACTATGCAGATTTTGTAGTAGTCCCGATCAGGGTAGGAGTTGTTTCTTTGACTATAAAGCCATTTGAAAAATACGAGGCCAGTTCGAGAGAAATTGCTTTGTCTTTCCTTAATTACGCGTTAGATTTGGCAGCCAACTACCATTTGGAAAGGGAGAAGTAATGCAAACTAGTACGACGTTTCAGCCAGTTAGTTTCTTCCAAAATGGTGTTGCTTCCTTTAACTTCTTACCGTTTAGGTTTCAAAGGCTTGAGAATCAAAGAGTTTTACTTACCAACTTGGTTGGTGAGTATTTGATCCTTACTCAAGATGAGTATCATGATTTTGTGTCTAAGAAACTAAATAGAGGTGGTTCACTGTATAATTCATTGAAGCAAAGACATTTTCTTTATGATGATTCTTCACACCAAATAGAATTGCTATCATCTAAATTTTGGACTAAGAAATCATTTATTCAGGGTTTTACGAAGCTGCACATATTTGTGTTAACCTTGCGATGCAATTCTGCATGTACATATTGTCAAGCATCTCGTCAAGAAGAATGTGCATCTGATTGTTATGACATGGATATTAAAACAGCACGAAAGGCTGTTGAGATGATGTTTCATAGTCCATCTCAGGATATTACTGTCGAATTCCAAGGCGGTGAGCCATTATTAAATATTCCTGCCTTAAAAGAGATTGTTCAGTATGCTACCGAACTGAATGCTAAGTATTGCAAGAATCTTTCATTCGTAGCCTGCACTAATTTATCAAAGATTGATGACGATCTGCTAGATTTTTTTGCTCGCTTTAAAGTAAGCATTTCGACTTCTCTTGATGGACCAGAATTTTTGCATGATTTGAATAGGGCAAGATCCAAAAAAGCTGCTAGTCATGCCGTTTTAGAAAAAAATATAGCTCGTGCTAGAGAAGCTTTAGGTTTTGAGGCTGTGTCGGCACTTATGACGACAACACGGCAAAGCCTACCTTACGCGAAGGAAATCGTAGATGAATATCTTCGTTTGAAGATGGGGTCTATCTTTATTCGAGCATTAAATCCTTATGGCTACGCGCTTAAAACTGATAAGGCAATCGGATATTCGGTATCTGAATTTGTGAGGTTTTATAAAGAATGTTATTTATATATCCTTGAGAAGAACAAAGAAGGGATTGTTTTTCCTGAGGGGTATGCATCTATGCTTTATAAAAAGATACTAACTCCATGGCCTATTGGTTTTGTTGATCTTCAGTCTCCTACTGGAAATGGTTTTGGTGTTACTGTCTATAATTATGATGGTGATGTCTATGCTTCTGATGAATCTCGAATGTTATACGAGATGGGGGATCCAGCTTTCCGTTTAGGTAATGTGATTCAGGATACTTACGAGGAGATCTATTTTGGTGCTGCTATGCAATCTTTGGCTACTAATGGAGTAGCTGAGTGTTTAGCTGGTTGCCAAGATTGCGCATTTGTACCGTATTGCGGAGCAGATCCGGTGCGCCACTACGCGACGCAGCATGATGCATATGGCCATCGTCCTTCGAGCTCTTTCTGCCAGAAAAATAAAGCAATATTTGAATTTTTGTTCGATAAATTGCAGAGTATGGATATGAATGAGGAAGAAATTATATGGACGTGGTTGAGGAATTGCGCTCGTGAAGATGTAGTCCTTAATGGTATGGGAAAAGATTATGCCTGAGAAAGTCAATGTAAGAGTCAACAATCTTGAGAATAATGAAATTGTAAAACTTATCTCGGTTCCAGTCTCGCCTTCTGAACGTTATTTATGTGGATTCCTTTTTCCAGAAAGATATCCTGACGTTGATTTTGAAGGATATGCGTATCTGCTTACTCAGGATCTTGATTTTTACAATAAGACTTCAAGCTCCGCACTTTATTCTGATAGTCTTGAAGAGATTGACTTGAAGGATAATGATATAATTAAAATTGATGCTAAGCATCAACAGTTTCAGTTTTTATATCGCGTTGACGGAAATGCAAATTGTTTGTTCGTGACAGATTGTTGTAATTCTCATTGTTTAATGTGCCCTCAACCGCCAAAGCTAGAAAATACGGTTGAGATAGAACAATTGAGACGTCATGTTGATTGTTTACCTGTCGATCTGAAAGAAATTTGTGTCACTGGCGGGGAACCAACTTTACTTGGTGACGAACTTGTATCTTTACTAAAGCGGCTGGCGAAACATTGTCCAGAATGCCATGTTCACATGCTGACAAATGCCAGAAAATTTAAAGACTTTAATTTTGCTCGTCAGTGTATAAGTGCAGGTCTTAAAGGAATTTCGTTTGGAATCCCTTTGTATTCATCAGATCCAGAATGCCATGATTATATAGTTCAATCGAAAGGTTCCTTTGCTGAAACCTTGGAGGGTATATATAATCTGGCGAAGTTTGATGCGTCAATAGAAATAAGGGTGGTCTTGACAAAAGTAAACGTCTCTCTATTGACTGAATTGGTAGATTTTATTTATAGGAATCTGACATTTGTTGATCATATAGCTATTATGGGAATGGAGCATATGGGCTATGTTAAACTTAATTGGGGAAAGGTTTATATTGATCCCGTTGATTATCAGGAATATCTGGTTTCGGCAGTGCGCTTTTTGAAACTGAGAGGAATGAATGTGTCTGTATATAATCTTCCTTTGTGTATATTAGATAAAAAATTGGTTCATCTCGGAAGTCCGTGGAACGCGGCCTTGACTTTTAAGAAAAAGTCTGGT
>OFSC01001091.1_pt1 | contig 19079 bp, 16 predicted proteins | sample 1543201 | NCBI WGS metagenome assembly OFSC01 (sample SAMN04209228, study PRJEB22552) | human gut metagenome | biome: gut; material: feces | host: Homo sapiens | place: USA: Oklahoma
CAGTCAATAAGGGTTATAGGTTACCTTTATCAACCTAAATACATTATATAAGGAGCAGTTTATATGAAGCGCAGTGATAAATTCCGCCAGGCCAACCGTGAGGCGCTGGCAACTGTTCTTGCCACCATCGCCGTCATCATCTTCTGGTGCTTGGCAGGCTTTGGACTGGCAGACAGTGATATTACATTCTGGCATACACCTCTTTGGGTTTGGGGCGGCTGTGTCGGCACCTGGCTTTTTGCCATCGCCGTTACCGTTTTTCTGACAAAGAAGGTTTTTGTCAACTTTGATTTGGATGACAGCACGGAGGATAAGCAGCATGAGTAGTATTTTGAACATTATACCAGCGCTGGCCTTTCTGCTGATTCTGTTGAGCATCAGCGCCTACATCCAGCGTACCTCCAAGGAAAACAGGCAAAAGGATTTTGCCAAGGATTACTTCATCGGCGGCCGTACTCTCGGCGGCTTCGTGCTGGCTATGACCACCGCTGCCACCTACAGCAGCGTAAGCACCTTCGTCGGCGGTCCGGGCGTAGCCTGGGTTATCGGCTACGGCTGGCTGTACATGGCCATCGTGCAGGTAGTCGTTATCTTCCTCGTCTTGGGCGTGTTCGGCAAAAAGATTGCCCTGATTGCGCGTGAGATTGACGCCGTAACTGTCATTGACGTGCTGCGTGCCCGCTATCATTCCGACTTTTTGGCGAACATGGCTGCCGTTGTTATTGTCGCCTTCTTCTGCGCCACCATGGTGGCACAGTTCGTCGGCGCCGCCAAGCTCTTCGAAGCAGTAACCGGCTTCTCCTACCTCACCGGCCTCACGATGTTTGGCCTGATTGTAGTCATTTACACCACTATCGGCGGCTTTAAGGGTGTTGCTGTTACCGACGCCTGCTGCGCCATCGCTATGATTGTCGGCCTGTGCATCCTCATGGGCGGCATGATGCACGCAGGCGGCGGCTTCAACAAAATCATGAGCTACATCAGCACGCAGCACCCCGATATGCTGGAGCCGCTTTCCCGCGGCAAGATGCCGATTTCGCTGTACATCAGCCAATGGCTGCTCGTCGGCATCTGTACGCTGTCGCTGCCGCAGTCCGTTGTCCGCGGCATCAGCTACAAAAATACCAAGGCGCTGCATAACGCTATGATTATCGGTACCGTTGTAATCGGCGCTATGACACTGGTCGCAACCTGGATAGGTGTCATCAGCAAAGGCATCCTCACAGGACCTATCACAGCCTACGGCAACAGCGTTGATAACATCATGCCTGTCGCCATCGTGCACAGCCTCACACCCTTCTGGGCAGGTGTCATTATCATCGGCCCCATTGCAGCAACCATTTCCACTGTTTCCTCGCTGCTGCTTTCATCGTCCTCCTCTATCGTCAAGGACGTGTACATGAACATCAAGGGCAAGCGCGAAGAGCAGCTCAGCAATAATCAGATCCGCCTCTACAGCCTGGGCGCAACAATTATCCTAGGCCTTTTGGTCTATATCGTTGCCATCAATCCGCCCAGCGTTATCTGGCAGATTAACATGTTTGCCTTCGGCGGTCTGGAAACAGCCTTCTTCTGGGTACTGATTTTCGGTCTTTTCTGGCCCAAGGCCAACAAATACGGCGCTATTGCTGCCATGGGCGGCGGCGTTATCATCTACTGCCTGGCCATGGTCTTTAAGATTAAGGTGCTCGACCTGCATCAGATTGTACTTGGCATCGGCCTTTCCCTGCTGTGCTTCTTCATCGGCAACAGCTTTGGCAAAACAGTCGATGAAAAAACACTGCGCATCTTCTTCCCCGAAAAATTTGATGACGAAAAATAAATAAATAAGCATAGATAATAAAAGAACTGTCGCCCAGGACAAAAGCAATTATCCCTAGCGGCAGTTCTTATTATTTTAGGCCAAATCCTCTAAATTTCTTCCACCATATACTATGCGTACTATTTTCACAGCCATTGCCTGTTCATCCACCAAATAAAATACAACATAATTATCTATAGGCAGCCTATGCATTTTCATACTTGCCCACGGCTCCCATTCTACCAACACATATCTGGTAGGAAAAGCCTCTAAATCCCGTATTTCCTTTCTAATACAGTTGACCTGCCTTCTAGCAGTAAGCGGAGCATGAAGTATTTGTGAAATATAAGTGTAAATGCTCTTAATATCAACTAATGCTTCTTGAGAGTATTCTACACGATATAAATTCATATGCCGAACTCCTCCGCCAGGATTCCATCAACCTCATCAGCAGAGTAAGTTTTTTCTGCTTTCAATGAAGCAATTCCTTTAGCCAGCTCGGCATCAAGCTCTTCTCGCGACAAGCTTCCCATCGCCACAGGTTCGCGAACCGGCAGTCGTAGCTTCAGCGGCAGACTACGAGTGAGAACAATTTGACTATAAAACATCTGTATCGCACTTGCAGGCGTGATTCCTAACTGTTGTAATACATTTTCAGCGTTTTCTTTTAAATCGCTATCAATTCTTGCATAAAGAGCAGTAGTATTAGCCATATTTATCATCCTCCTCATAACTAAGTATAGCATCAGCGATAAACATTTGCAAGCATTTGCAAGCAGTAAGTCATGTTTTGATACTTAACTTCTTTCACCTCAACGCACAAACACCCTGTGCATTGCCAACGGCAATACGCAGGGTGCTTTTCATTTGCTTAAACAAAGCTTATTCAAATTCCTTATAGATGCCTTCCTCGCGACGTCTGGTAGCCGTTTTGGAAATATATGTACCATGAACAATATTGGTAAGCTTCTTCTTCGCTAAAATCTTTTGAATGTAATCAAGATGCGGGCATGGCGGCTTATGCGAATTATCCGATACCATGCATGTAGAAAGATGCACGCAAAGCTCCTGCCCCTCCTCCTTAAAGCGGCGCAGGCGCTTCGCCAGATTCTCCAGCTTAACCGTCAGCGCACCGCCGGAGCAGCCACCGCAGGTGAAGCTCATGTAATGCGTATCCTCTGGATAACCGGCAAACTTGCCCTCACGGCTGTAAAAGGCATGCGTACAGTTGTAGCCGCAGCAACGCTGCTGCACTGTATCACACTGGATAATTACTACCAGCTTGCTCATTTTATCATGCCTGCTGCTTTTAAAGCTGCATCCAGCTTAGCCTCAGCGGCAGCGCTGATAGGAGTCAGCGGCAGACGCGGAGCACCTGCTTCAATACCGGTAACCTTAGTAACTGCAGCCTTGATAGGAATCGGGTTGCTTTCCACAAACATAGCCTTTGCCAGCGGTACCATAACCTTGTTGAGGTCAGCGGCATCCTTAACGCGGCCTTCGCTGTAAGCCTGCATCAATTGCTGCAGTATGTTTCCGTTGACATTGGCCAGAACGGAAATCAAGCCGCAGGCACCAACGGACAGGAACGGCAGAATCAGGCCGTCATCACCGCTGTAAATAGAGAAATCTTCAGGAAGCACCCGATACAGCTCCGCAGTTTGTGCTACGTTGCCTGCTGCCTCTTTGATAGCAACAATGTTGCTGAAATCTGCTGCCAGACGTGCAACAGTTTCCGGAGCAATGTTGCCGCCGGTACGTCCCGGAACATTATAAACGATAATCGGCAGCTTGGTAGCCTTTGCTACGGCTGCAAAATGCTGGTAATAGCCTTCCTGAGTCGGTTTGTTGTAGTACGGGCCTACTACGAGCACGCCGTCTACACCGCAGGCTTCCATTTTCTTAACCAAATCAATAGTGCTGGCAGTGCAGTTGGTGCCTGCACCGGCAACAATCTTGACACGGCCGTTGACACGTGCAACGATGGTCTGCATGAATTTAATTTTTTCATCCATGTCCATGGTTGCAGCTTCACCGGTAGAGCCTTCTACTACCAGTCCGTCACTGCCGTTAGCCAGCAGCCAGTCGGCAAAATCTGCACCGGCTTCATAATTGATGCTGCCATCAGCGTTGAACGGCGTAACCATTGCCGTTAATAATCTGCCAAAATACGGTTTTTTCATTGTAATTCCACCTCTTAAAACTAATAGAAACTAAAATTCTCTATGATATATTGCTTATTATCTAAATGATTTTATATTTTTTTACGACACACTAGCGGTACGTCAAAACTATGTAACAACGCAGACAGTGCTTTATTCCTCTTTAACCTAATAGGCTGTGGAGAAAGTGCCGGATGCTAGGCATGTCGACGACGGCGTACTAACAGTACGTCGAGGAGACATAACGACGCAGATGGTGCTTTATACACAGACTACACTACAGCTTGAAGGCCTCATGCAATGCTTTTACTGCTTCCACCAAATACTCCTCTTTAACAATCGCAGAAATCGTAGTATCGCTGTCCACAGTCTGCAGAATAGCGATATTGTGGCTGGCAAGCGCAGTTACAAAGGTAGCCATAATGCCGGGCACGCCACGCATAGCACTGCCGACAACGGAAACCTTGCCGCAGCCTTCGTTCAGCGTATATTTAAAGCCGGTTGCATCAAGCACCTTACAGGTGTGCTCTACGTCCGGAGAAAATACTGCAAACATTGCTTCCTTCTCGGACAGATTCAAGCAGCCTACGCTGATGCCTGCATCTGCCAAATCCTCGAACAGATTGCGACCTGCAGTAATATCCTGCGGGTTCAGGTCAATGCGGAACTGTGCCAAATCATTAAGATGAGCAACGCCGCTGGCGCAGGATTCGTTAATTGCAATTTCGCCGCCGTTACCCTGACCGATGCGCTCACTGGTAATCAAAGTGCCGGGAGCATCGCTGAAGGTGGATTTAACATACATGGGAATGTTGCTGCCCATAGCAATTTCCACGGCACGCGGATGAATAACCTTAGCGCCGTTCTGTGCCATCTGGCAAACCTCAGCATAGGAAATCTGCTGCAGAATATTAGCCTTCTCGACAATGCGCGGGTCGGCAGTCATAATGCCCTCAACGTCTGTATAAATTTCAACAAAATCAGCCTTAAGCGCAGCTCCCAGTGCAGCAGCAGAAGTATCGCTGCCACCGCGACCTAAGGTAGTAAATTTATAGTTGTTTTCCGTCATACCTTGGAAGCCGCAGACAACCGGAATGATGCCTGCCTCCAGCAGACGGATAAGACCGGAGGTATTGATGTTTTTGATGCGTGCGGCACCGAACTGGGAATCAGTGACGATGCCTGCCTGACCGCCGGTGAGCGCCATAGCGTTGATACCGAATTTTTGCAGCGTTGCTGCCATTACGCAGGCGGAAATGATTTCGCCGCAGCACATCATCATATCCATCTCGCGCACATTAACGGAAAGGTTAACGTCCTTCAGGGCGCCGATAAGAGTATCGGTTGCATAGGGTGCGCCCTTGCGTCCCATAGCCGAAACAACTACTACCGGGGAGTAACCGTTACGGATAGCCTGCTGTACCTTGTTTTTAACTGCAATGCGGGCTTCCTCACTCGCGACGGAGGTGCCGCCGAATTTCTGTACAATGATTTTCATGTAAATTGCTCCTCATATGTTTAAATTAAAATGCAAAATGTACCGGATGCCGGAAAGGCTGCGGCGTACAAACTGTACGCCGGGTAGTCTTTACACCGCAGAGGTGCATTATTATTTTTCTAACCAGCCGTTTTTAATCATAACCTCAGCAATCTGCAGCGTATTCAGCGCAGCGCCCTTACGAATCTGGTCGCCTACTACCCACAGGTTGAAGGTGTTAGGATTGGACTCATCACGGCGCAGACGGCCAACGAAGCAGTCATATTTTTCCGAAGTATATAAAGGCATCGGATAAACCTGATTGGACGGATCATCCATCATCTGAATGCCGGGGAAAGCATTGATTGCAGCTGCCATATCCTTCAGCTCCAGATCATGCTCAAACTCAATGTTTACCGATTCGCTGTGGCTGCGGTATACAGGCACACGCACGGTAGTAGCGGTGATGCGCATTTCGTCATCATGCATAATCTTTCTGGTTTCGTTGATCATCTTCATCTCTTCTTTGGTGTAGAGATTGTCAAGGAAAACATCAATCTGCGGAATCAGGTTAAACGCAATCGGATAATGCTTCGGAAGGCTTGCGGACGGAAGAATGTGTGCCTCCATCTCACGGCCCTCGCTGTAAGCCTTGGTCTGGTCGGTGAGCTCGTCAATACCCTCCTTGCCGGCGCCGGAAACAGCCTGATAGGTAGAAACGACGATACGTTTAATGCGTGCCAGGTCATACAGCGGTTTCAGTGCCATAACCATAATAATGGTAGAGCAGTTAGGGTTGGCGATAATGCCCTTGTGCTTCAGGATGTCCTCGGGGTTAACCTCCGGCACAACCAGCGGCACTTCGGGGTCCATACGGAAGGTGCTGGAGTTATCGATAACAACGGCACCGGCTTTTACAGCGTAGGGAGCGAACTCCTTGGAAACGCTGCCGCCTGCGAACAGAGCGATATCAATGCCCTCGAAGGAGTCCTTGGTGGCCTCCTGCACAGTATATGTTTTGCCCATAAATTCAATCTGCTTGCCTGCGCTGCGCTTGGAAGCCAGCAGACGCAATTCTGCAAATGGGAAGTTTCTTTCTTCGATAAGCTTCAGAAATTCAGTACCAACAGCACCGGTAGCGCCCAAAATAGCAACGTTATACTTTTTCATAAAATTCTCCCCCTCACTATTTAGAGTAATTTATCTAAGCCGTATACCAGGCCTACTTGGTCAACAATTTTGCGGCAGCCAAGCGCAACGCCCGGCATGTAGCATTCGCGGTTAATCGGGTCGGTACTGATTTTCAAAGTTTCGCCCTGACCGCCGAAGATAACCTCCTGGGAAGCAACGTAACCCGGCAAGCGGACACTGTGAATCTTCATGCCCTCGTAATCCGCGCCGCGCGCACCTGCCATGGTTTCCTTTTCATCAGGATTGCCCTGATGCATAGCCTTGCGCACCTCAGCAATTTTTTGTGCGGTGATAATAGCAGTACCGCTCGGAGCGTCCAGCTTATTATCGTGATGCTTCTCGATAATTTCCACATGCGGGAAGTATTTGGCAGCCTCACACGCCAGCTTCATCATTACAACTGCGCCAAGCGCAAAGTTCGGAGCAATCAGCAGGCTGGTGTTATGCTTGCGTGCCAGCTCATCAACCTCTTTTAAATCCGCATCGCTGAAGCCTGTTGTGCCAACTACTGCATGCACGCCAAGCGGCAGCATTTTGCGCAGGTTGCCCATAACAACATCAGGACGGGTGAAGTCAACAACAACGTCCGGTTTGGCAGCTTCAATAGCAGCAACCAGGTCTGTCGTCACCTTAACGCCGTCACCCAGATGTACAGTGCCTTCCTTAATATCAACAGCACCTACAAGCTCCAAATCAGCTTCGCTATATACCTTTTTACATACCTCGCTGCCCATGCGGCCCAGCGCACCATTTACCAAAACACGAATCATGTCGTTCACTCCTTAATCATAAAAATAACCGTTGAGATATTTCCTTTGAATTCTATCTCAACGGTTAGCATGCTAAATAAATATTCACACCCATAGCCGAGATAGCCCTCCGCTGCAGATGCAGCGACAGTCCGGCAGCTTTCACTGACGGCCCAGCACAACGACACGGCTGCCATTGCACTTCGGCGTTAGCCCTTTTGTGATGCTTCTCAGCTCCCGCTCCACAACCTACTCATGCTTTCCGCGCCTCTATCTTAATGGTTTGCTATTAGAAAAATTATATTACTGTTACTGCTATTTGTCAACGAGGAAAATTATTAGCCTGTTCTTATAGCGGCAAGTGTAAAGATTTTACAAAAAGAGTGTACGCATAGGCACAAGCAAACTATCAGCGTGAATTATTCCATATTCGGTTGTGGTTTTATCTATCAAGTACAATATCCATCAGGCTCTTGTAATCCTTTACCTGACCGTAATGCACTTCGCCATTGGAAAGTTTTTCAAAAAGCTTTTCGGCACATTTAATTTTCGCTTGCTCCATAGATTTCAGTTCTGTACTTTCATTAGTTCCTTTAGTTTCAGCAATAAAATATACGTACTTAATCTTTCCCTCTTTGAAAGCAATTGCCCAGTCCGGCGAATATTTGCCTACAGGTGTCGGAATGTAAAATCCACGCGGAAGCTTTGCGTATACTGCAACTTCATCCGCTTTATCCAGATTTTCAATGAATTTACGCTCCACACTCTGCTCTGCGGTACCGTCAGTAACAACATAATCAGTTACGGCATGCAACGCAGGAAATACCTTAGACAAAGCTACACGATGACATTCCGCCGTAAAGATTTCTTTGTCAAAAACTTCATTTGTTGTATTGTAGGTAACGCCTTCTACAATCAGGCCGGCCTTCTGTTCGTTAATCAGACGTGCAACCTTGCTGATAAACTCTTCCGGATTATCACGGAATTTCCTGTACTTCATCATATTGATTCTGCTCAAAATAGCAGCAACAGTGCGACGTGTTAAAGAAGTCCGTTGCGTCAGCTCGTGCAGCAAATCATACTTCAAGCTGCTGTCATGAGCATTTTTCAATACATTTGTAGTATGCGAAGGTGATACAAAGCTGGTTTTCTGCTCTAATTCATGCGCCTGCATATTATTTTTCTGATATCCGACGCTCAAGGTATAAAGTGTCTGAGTAACCTGCAGCTTAGCATCAATCGCTGCCACAGCCTTGTCAATCAGCACATTACTGTCAATCTTTACGGTATAAGCACACTTACGGTTGATACGCTGCCACAGCTCCTGGAATTCCTGCTTTTCAAAATTCTTATTGTTGAGCTTGTTTTCTACCATTGTCTGGTTACCGTTAGTAATCATATCCTTAAGCGAATCTTTATCATACAGGCTCTTAATCAGTACATGTACAGCAGGCTCAATATCCTTAAGCTTATCCTGCACAGGCTCCAAAGTACCGTTGGCGGCATCCTGCTTATATTTTTCGGTGATTCTGTCATCATCGTCAAGATAATCATGTCTATCAAGATATTTCACTATCTGACGTGCCTGCTCGCCTTCAATTTTATAAGTTTCATCGCCAACCTTTACTACTCTGCCGAAGAAGTACTCTATAGATACCTTTTTAGGACGTTCATACAAAGCTTTTTTGATTTCATCCTGCAAGCTGTCGACAAAACCGGCATAGCTTTCGCTGGCAATAACCGTCAGTTTATTGACCACATGTACATTTGCTCCGCAAACACTTTCATCCATGCGCTCACCCTGCTGATTGACGCAGATACGCATGCCACGGCCAACTTCCTGACGCTTGTTGACATTGCTATTGGACTGCTTCAAGGTACAGATTTGGAATACATTTGGGTTATCCCAGCCTTCACGCAGCGCAGAGTGAGAGAAAATAAAACGCACAGGATTATTAAAGCTTAACAGTGCTTCCTTGTTGCGCATAATCAAATCATAGGCTGATTCATCGTTAGAAGTGTCCTTGCCACGTTCACATTTACTGTCAACGCTATGGCCTTTTTTATCTATGCTGAAGTAACCTGTATGCACTGCACTTACATCCGCAGCCATATTTCTCAGATATTCGCCATAAGGTGTTTGATAAAGCTCCTGCATCCTATCTCTGAATATTTTCTGATATTCTTCTTCAAATATTTTGCCGTATTCGCCCAGCTTTTGTGTGCCATCTTCGTCATATAATCTGTACTTGGCAACCTCATCAATGAAAAACAGTGACAAGGTTTTGATGCCTTGCGCAAAAAGCTGTTCTTCCTTTTCAAAGTGAGATTTAATGGTTTCACGAATCTGTACACGACGTAAATCAGACATTTCCTGACTGTTGTTAGCAACTTCACCGCCATGTAATTTTTCTCCGTTGGTAAATCTTACGCAACCTGTATCGTTGGCATCAATATCACTGATTTTGTAGCCTTCGTATTGCAGCATGCCGTTAGAAAGCTCGTACAGATTATCTCCGTAAGCACAATTGCGTAAAACACGCTTAACAGTACCGCTTTTCAGCTGCTGTTCAAATTCCAGCTTTACCATAGGAGGCTTATTTTTGGACGTAACAAAGCTGTCGCAGTAAAGGTAACCGTCGATGCCTTTAAGATTTACAACCTCAATACCCTTAACCTCTATCTTTTTGACCAGCTTATGATTATAGGCATCTATTGCATCTAAACGGTATACTTCATTATGCTCCTGTTTATGCGTAGCGGAATAATTGACGCTGAAAAGCGGATTAAAGCGCTTCATTGCTTTTTGCGTTGCAGGACCATTCAGCTTCTGCGGTTCATCAAGAATCAAAATAGGATTAGTTTTGGCAATAACATCAATAGGCTTGCGTGAACCGAATTCATCACGTTCACTGTAAATAATCAACGCACCCTTATCACCGCCACGGCCTTCCTTATTCTTCTCCTCATTCAAGGACTTGGCAAAGGCTTGATTATTAATAATCATTACATTGATTTCGTTGCTTTTGGCAAAATCATCAATCTTCGTCAAATTTTTGCTGTCATAAATGAAATAACGCGCTTTCTTGCCATACTGGCTCATGAAGTGCTCTTCCATAGTTTCCAGGCTTTTCTTGACACCTTCACGGATTGCGACAGAAGGGACGATGATAATAAATTTGTTCCAGCCATATTGCCTATTCAGCTCAAACATAGTCTTGATATAGACATAGGTTTTGCCTGTACCTGTTTCCATTTCAATATCAAGACTGCACTTTCCCTGACCTTCTATAAGCTCCTTCGACAGAGTTATATTATTATTGCCTTGAATAAGCTTAATATTTTCCAGAATCTGCACCTTATCCAATTTTATTGGCGCATTAGCATAACCGAGTATTATATCCTGCTTGGCTTCCTGTTCATCAAGCTCCTGCTGGAACAAATTGTAACCATTGGTATTCTTTGCTTTTTTTGTTTTCACCGGCACAAGTCTGCCCGGATCAAAAAAGTAGCTGGTATCCTGCGCAGGACGCACCTGTCCCTTGAACACGTCAACCACTGCATTAACAGCATCCGTTTGGTACTGCTGAATTTTAAAACTGAACTTCATTACAGCACCCTCCTCACTGTTTGCGGACTATAGGTGTTGAAAATCTGCTCAAAGTTAATCGCTACGCTGTCATCAGCCTGCGAGCTGTCACGCATAACAAAATAGCTTGGCATTTCTTTGGCAATGGCAGTGATAACCTCATCCGTTACGTTCTTATCAAAGCAAGCCATTAAATGACCTTGCGCCACATTGTAGACAGTTTTGCCGGCAATGGTAATTTTTTCGATTTTGCTGGAAAGCGGCGTATCCAGCTTCAGCATAGCATCAAACAGCAAATCCTCATCGCTGCGGTCTTTTTTGATATTGTCGATAAACAGGCTCTGCTGTTTATCCATGTATTCCTTCGGCGTGAAGTACACATCTTCCATGTTGCTGCTGTCGCATTTCAAAACACGGAAGCCGATGTCCAAATCCTGGGTTGTCAGCGGATTTTCTTCTTTGATTTTCTTACCTGCACGACGGATGCGTTCCTTGCCGATTTCGCAGATGTTTTTGTAGCCTGCTTTGTATGCTTCAGTGTTTTCAGCGCATTCTTCTTGTAATTGCACCATGATAAACTTACGCTTACCGCCATCTTCGGCGTTAAGCTGCATGACTGCGTGAGCGGTGGTGGCAGAACCGGAGAAGAAGTCGAGTATGAAATCATCTTTTTTCACATTAGCTATAGTCAAAATACGATTTAATAATCTAATCGGTTTAGGCCCATCAAAATATGCTTTTTCATCAAATAGCTTCTTTAATTCTTGTCTAGCTTCTTGATTATGTCCAACATCTAAATATTTCCAAATGGTTATCGGAGTCATCCCCTGTTGAACATCGGAAAGATATCTTTTTATTCTTGGCATATTACCGCCATTATTACCAAACCAAACGGCCCCATTTTCTATTAATTTTTGCATACGTTCTTTGCTTGTAAACCAACATCTTCCTGCAGGCGGATAATATATTGTTCCATTCGGAGTTCTTATTGGATAATCATAGTTAGCACTATACGATTTTACTGTCATGTTATCAGATGTCCAAGGACCATGCGGATCATTATCAGGATTTTTATATCTCGCGTCTGACTCTGCTGAACGCGGAAGTAATCCTATTGAAAAAACTTCAATACTTCTAGCATAAATCAAAACATAATCATGACTTACCGAGAAAAATTTAGCATCATTTTTAGGTGAAAAAGCACGTTCCCAAATAACTTGTGCTAAAAAATTATTCTCTCCAAAAATCTCATCACAAATCTTTCCCAAATTTTCTACTTCATTATCATCAATACTAATAAAAATAACTCCATCATCACTCAGCAAATCCTTTGCCAGCTTTAATCTCGGATATATCATATTCAGCCAATTCGTATGAAAACGTCCATTGCTTTCTGTATTAGCTACAAAACGATTACCTTCACCATCCAACTGACCGCTATTTTCAATATACTCCTCTGTACTTTGCTTAAAATCATCATTATAAATAAAATCCTTACCTGTATTATACGGCGGGTCGATATAAATCATCTTCACCTTGCCCAAGTATGTTTCCTGCAACAGCTTCAGCACGTCCAGATTGTCGCCTTCAATATAAAGGTTTTCCGTATTGTCAAAGTCCACGCTCTCTTCTCTGCAAGGGCGCAAGGTTTTGTTAATCGGCGCATTGGCAGCCAAAATTGCTTTGCGCTTATTCGGCCAGGTAAACTGGTAGCGTTCCTGCAAATCATCTACAACATGGTCACTAAGCTCCTGTTTCAGCATATCAAAATCAATGGCGTGCTCCAGCTTGCCCTCTTTATTGATTCTTTCTGTAACGCAATTAGGGAATAGCTCCCTTATCTTCGCTACGTTTGCTGCAACCTTATCCATAGATTGCATGTTGAGATGTTCCATCATTGTAAATCCTCCAGTTCTTTTTTCAGCTTGTTTATTGCTTCACGCAAGGTCAGTTTTTTGCGTGCCTGCTTTTCCGCAAACATTTTCTTCGTCAGCGCTGCTATCTGTGCTTCTGCTTCTGCCCGCCTGCCGGCGTTGGCAATTACGGAAGCAGGTGTAAGCCCTGCACGTGGCGTTAATTGCGCCACCTGCAGAGCTAAGTGATCCCAAATATCGTTTAAGCTTGTGCCTTGCAAATTCACCTTCTGCTCAGCCACAGGCATAAACTCATTGAGCAATATTCTGTTATCGAAATACAGTGCCAGCTGCAGCTTATCTTCATAGCAAAGAGCTAACAGCAAGCGTTGGTCAATCAGCCTGCACAGCTTTTGCAAAAGCCTTTCCGCACAGCCCTCCTGCTTCAGCTGTACTGCCAAAACAAAAACAGCTTTCTCCTGCTCCTGCTTTTGCAAGGCAGGTATTGTGCGTAAGGAAATTTCGTTGACGATGGTCATCTGCCTAATGGCTGCGTCAAACTCCTTCTGCTCCGCTGTATTCAGTTCAAACTTGCTGTATAAGTCACGTTTGCGAATAATTTTCTTTACTTCTGTAGTCTGCGGTAAGCCTAACATCACTGCTCACCTCGCACAACGAGGAAGCAAATCAGTTCAAAATCGTCCAGTCCTTTAATACTGTTATCAAAGAAGCTGATTTCTTCACCGCTCAGGAAGCTGTCAACATCGTCGGCATCCTTCACGTTGATTATGGAAGCAATAGCATCCTCCAAAAGCTGGGAATAAACACCCATACTTCTGCCGTCATTCGTCGCCTTGTTGAAATCACTGCATACGTCTGTCAAAGGCTTATCCTTGCCACGGCAGGTAAAGCGCAGCTTGTCCAACAGCTTTTTCGGCGCCAGATGGTTGCAGATAATCTCGCCATCCTCGCCAATATATACGGCGTAAAACGGATGCAGAAGATTTTTTCTGTCTATATTTATGTTATCCGTGCAGTTTTTCAGCACGTAAATTACACCCGGAGGACATTCCTCACTCGCAGGTACAACAGCATGCAGGCCGAAGGGTGTTTTATCCAGCTCGCCATGCGTCTTGATATATTCCAGCAAATCCAGGCGGAATTCATTCAAGCCCAAATCCATGATGGAAATACCTGTACCCATATCCTCAATATCAACAACCTCTTTTTGCAATTGCTTCAGCTGTTGCTTGCGATATTGCAAATCCAGCTTTTCATTATTGCTCAGCAGGTTGTCATCTGCCGTCGCTGTCAAATCCACCGCCTTCATACGGCTTTCGACACGACTTTTCAAATCTATGTATTCATCTAAATCAACGTCAGGCCAAAAGTTAACCAATTGAATATAAGCATTCTTGCTGCCGATACGGTCAATACGCCCGAAGCGCTGAATAATACGCACCGGATTCCAGTGAATATCATAGTTTACCAAATAATCGCAGTCCTGCAGGTTCTGGCCTTCGGAAATACAATCTGTAGCAATCAGAATATCTATCTCATTGTTATCTTCCGGGAACAACATCGCCTTATCCTTGGCCAAAGGCGCAAAGCAGGTCAGCACGGTGTTAAAATCGCATCTCAATTTAGGAATTGTAGACCTGCCATCAACCGTACCGGTAATCATAGCTGTGTTTAAGCCGAATTTTTCTTTGGCATAAGCACTGACATGCTCATAAAGATACTGCGCTGTATCGGCAAAGGCCGTAAAGATGATAATTTTCTTATTGCCTGCATTCAAAGGGTGCTGAATTTTATTGTCGATGAGCGCAAAAAGCTCATGCAGCTTATTATCCTGCTCAGGCGTTATCCTCTGCACCAGTGCAAGCAGCTCATCTAAGCGCTCCTTGTCACGCTCCAGGCTGTTTCCCCAACTGACAATATCCATATCAGCCAGCGAAATAGGCACCTTTTTGCCTACGTTGAAAATTTCCTCTTCCATATCGAAATCAGTGCTGTCTATATCCGCACCTGTTTCAATCTGTGCATTTGCCAGCCTATGCTGCGTATAGCGATAGATTTTATCCAGAACCGCTGCAATACTTGCCCGCACTCTTGCAACTGTCAGCCTGAAGGAATACACCGAGCTTTCCATGCGCTTTAGAATGTTTATCGCCATTAAGCGGCGAATACCGCGCTCACGGTTCGTCTGCGTAAAACCGGTATTAACCTTGTTATCATCAAAAAGTGCTGCGTACTTTTGCTGACGGCTGCTTAAGATAAACTCCGTAGGCGTGTACACCGAAAGCTCCAGCTCATCCAGCTTGGCAAAAATTTCACTGTAATTTACCGAGCCGTCCGTAACCAACGCAGGACGGAAAGACAAAGGCGTTTTGCGCTCCGGGAAGTTACCGATATCCTTGGTATCGTAATACTTGGTAATATGCTTACGCGAGCGTGCAATCGTTACAGAATCCAAAAGCGTAAAGAAGTCATAGCTCAAATGCTCCAACAGCTTTTGCAAGGTACGCTCTTCCGGCAACAGCTTTGACCAATGGTTATATGCAGCCTGCGCATTGCGGAAAATATCGTCAATCGAGCTTTTCGTATTCAGCTTATCGTTGATTTTGCTGCTATCCCCTTCATAGGCTAATTGCAGCTGATTTTTCAAATCGTTAAAGCGGTTGTTTACCGGTGTAGCCGAAAGCATCAAAACCTTTGTCTGCACGCCCTCGCGAATAACCTTGTTCATAAGCACCGTATAGCGATTTTCTTTTTCATCATCACTAAAAGCACCGCCGTTGCGGAAATTATGCGATTCATCTATAACAACCAAATCATAGTTGCTCCAGTTAATCTTGCTTAAATCAATAGAACCGCTGAAGCCATGCTTACGCAGCAAATCCGTGTGATATAAAACATCGTAGCCTAAACGGTCTGCAGCGATGGGATTGTTTTTATAGTTGGCACGGTAGGTATTCCAGTTGTCTGCCAGCTTTTTCGGACACAGTACGAGCACACTTTTATTGCGTCCCTCGTAATATTTAATAACAGCCAAGGCCGTAAAGGTTTTACCCAAGCCTACACTGTCTGCCAAAATACAGCCATTATATTTTTCCAGCTTGTTGATGATGCCAAGCGCTGCGTCACGTTGAAAATTAAAAAGCATGCTCCAGATTTTACTGTTTTTAAAACCGGTGCGTTCGTTTGGCAGCTCATCCTCGCTGATATCGTCAAGAAATTCATGGAAAATATTATATAACGTCACAAAATATATAAACTCCGGAGCATTTTCGTTATAGGCAGAGCTGATACTGCTGATTACCTTGTCAGTTACATCCTTTAGCTCTTCGTTATTTTGCCAAAGCTTTTCAAACTGCTCTAGCAGCGTCAGCGACATGGGGCTTGCAACCTTCGCAATGTTAGTTCCCATATTGTTCCCCTGCTCGCAGCCTAAATCAACTGTTGTAAAACCGTTAACGGGAAAATAAGCCTTATCATCCAGCAAAATAAACTTATCCGTAATATCCTTATTGCCTATATTGGATTTAAAAATAGCCTTATTCTTAACCCATGCGGCACATTCCCTGGCTATAGCCTTCTGGTTCAGTTCGTTACGCAGCTTTACCTCAAAATCCGTACCGTAAATGCCACGCTCTCTATTTAATTTTGGAATATAAAACTCACGCTTCTCTTTTTTGCTGTTCTCCTTCTGGATAAATGTAGGATCAGTAAAAATAAAACGTAATTCGTCAATATTACTCAGCTCTTTGCGCAAAGCCTCAAAAGCATAGATAGAAAAATAGGCAGCAGCGATAGACAGCTTACTGCCCTTTTTCATTTCTGCAGCCATATCATCTCTTAATGTTTCATTAACATTGTTAATAAACTTCATTTTCCCAAGTCAGCTCCGTTAATTGTTTATGTATCAGAAATTTGCCAATAACTCATTATAATGATACACTGTTGTCCCCCCCAGTCAAGCAAAAGCACACATCGAGTGTGTTTTGCCTGAAGCATTAGCAAGCTAATACTTTTCTATTCTGATTTTAGCGCAATTTGCGCTAAATGGCAAGTTAAAGTGCCTTCTCTTTCTATAATGTTATTGGGTGATAACAATGTATCAGCGCATTCGCGACTTACGTGAGGACAAGGATATGACGCAAACACAAATGGCTGAAGTCCTTAATTGCTCGCAAAGAGTCTACAGCAACTATGAAAAAGGCGAACGAGATATACCGACAGATATACTCATTGCCTTGGCTAAATTTCATAACACATCCACGGATTACATTTTAGGGTTAACAAACAAAAAATAAGGATTCACTTCGCAAGTAAATCGGAAGTGAATCCTTATTTTTATTATAACGATAAATTCTATTACTAGATTTGTGCATTTTCTCCCTTTTCTCGTAATAGAATTACAAAAGCATGCTTTCAGGTTGAAGTAAAAACTGCTGCAATCCCAACACCAAAATTCCCTCTTCATTATACCAAGGCTTTATATCATCCTTAACCACGATAATCTTTTTAAACGAATCATTGATACGGACAAGGGAATTCTGCTCCTGCTCCATCTTCTCTCTATCAGGAATAGAAAAAGCAGACTGAATATAAAAGCGCTGACTACCCTTATTACAAACAAAATCAACCTCTAAATTCACCTTTTCCTGCTTTCCTTCAGCATTTTTGGTACGATACTCTACAACTCCGACATCAACATTAAAATCACGCACCAGCAATTCATTATAAATAATGTTTTCCATAATGTGATTCTCTTCCTGTTGACGAAAATTCAAACGTGCATTGCGTAAGCCAACATCAGTAAAATAATATTTGAATGGTGAAGCAATATACTTTCTGCCTTTAATATCATATCGTTCCGCTTTATTCACTAAAAAAGCATCCTGCAGATAATCAATATATGCCCCAATGGTTTTATCACTGACCTTAATACCCTTGCTAGCAAAAGTATTAGCTAACTTGGAAGGATTAGTCAAAGAACCAACGGACGAAGCCAAAATATTTACCAAAGTATCCATAACCACATCGCCACGCAAGCTATTACGCTCTACTATATCAGCCAAATACACCTTGCTGAACAAATCTCTCAAATATTTTGCTTTTAGCTCATCCTTTTTACGAGCTAAAATCTGTGGCAAGCCACCATAAGTATAATAATTCTTCCATGCTTCTTCTTTGCTTCCTTCAAATGCTGAAACAAATTCCGCATAATTCAATGGATAAACACGTACTTCATCGCCACGCCCGCGAAACTCTGTCAAAATGTCAGTAGACAAAAACTTAGAGTTGCTACCGGTAACATAAATATCAAGATTACTGTAGCGATTTAATCCATTCAATAGCTTTGCAAAGCCATCAACAAACTGCACCTCATCAAGAAAAACATAGTTTATTTTCTCTGGGACTATCTTGCTTTTAATATACTCATTAAGCATCTGAATATTAAGCATATCTTCCCATTCAGGACTATCTAAAGCTATGCGTATAATGCAATCCTTATCTACTCCGTTTTGCAGCAGGTAATTGTAATACAGATTAAATAACAGATATGATTTGCCACATCTGCGAATACCGGTAATAACCTTAATCTCTCCGTTTTCTTTACGGTCTATAAGCTTTTGCAGATAAAGATCTCGTTTAATTTCTGTCATTTCACACACTCCTATTACGAGATTTTTCACCTAGTGCACTTTTCTCGTAATAAGTATAGCATTATTAAGTACCTTAAGCAAGCTTAAGCATACTTCCTATTACGAGATTTTGTCACTTCTTCCTTTTTCTCGTAATAGAGTTGTCTTTTTGCTGCTTCATCACCATTCCCTATTACGAGATTTTTCACCTAGTGCACTTTTCTCGTAATAGAATCGACTGATTAACATACTTATACTCAGCCTTAATTCTATTTTTTTCAAATGCCCAACCCACTCCCCTCCGCAACAGTGTTAATTATTTTTAACACTATCGCACATTTTGTCGATAGTATTAATTTATTTTAACACTATGAGTGATTTTCGCGTTAGTGTTAATTATTTTTAATACTATTGCACGAGTTGCTTCTCTTTAACCTAAGCGCAAGCACAAAAAAAGCCCGCCCTTACGGACGGACTTTTCAGCATAAACCGGATTATTTACGGATACCCAGTTTAGCAATGATTGCACGATAGCGCTCGATGTCTTTAGCAGCCAGGTAGTTCAGCAGGCCACGACGTTTACCTACCAGTTTCAGCAGGCCACGA
>OFSC01001094.1_pt1 | contig 19056 bp, 18 predicted proteins | sample 1543201 | NCBI WGS metagenome assembly OFSC01 (sample SAMN04209228, study PRJEB22552) | human gut metagenome | biome: gut; material: feces | host: Homo sapiens | place: USA: Oklahoma
AAAGAAGAAACAGATACCTATCCGTAGTATATTGTGTATCTGTTTCTTCTATATATAGTGTCTTATATTTCTATTTTGTCTTATGTATTATTTCAAAGCTGCAGTCGCTATCATTTATTCACACTGGAATCCTGCAACTTCATTCTTCAATGATTCTGCGATGTTCACATTCTTCTCAACAGATTCATTGATTCCGTTCATATGGCCCGCAAGTTCAGAAGTGTACTCTGCCGCATTGGACACGCCCGCTGCGCTCTGGTTCACTGCATTGGATACGCCATCTGCAGCCTCCGAAATTTCATTTGCAGCCCGGCGGAGATTCTCTGCTACACTCTGAAGATCCTGCATCATCTCATTCATCTGTACGGCATCCTCATTGTAAGTCTCACCGGATTCAACCATTCCCTTGTAGTCATTCAAGACGTCCTGATTTACAAAATCAAGCATCTTGCCCGCATTTCCAGCTAAGTTTTCTACCGATTCTGTTACCATCTTACTGATATTCTGAATTCCATTAGCTGTATTTCTGCTTTCATCCGCAAGCTTCCGAATCTCATCTGCAACGACCGCAAAGCCTTTTCCGGCTTCCCCGGCTCTTGCTGCTTCAATGGAAGCATTCAATGCAAGAAGATTTGTCTGTGAAGAAATTGACAAGATCTCATCTGTAAGCTTATTAATCTCTTCCACCTGTTTGCTCTGTTCAATCGCAGTGGAAAGTTCTCCTGAAATACGCGCCACCATATCGGCTGCAGACACCTGGCTTGCAGTTGCATCTGCCTTCATCCCCTCTGCCTTCTGGCGGATACTGTCCACACGTTCAAGTCCCTCTCCTGTCTTATCTGCCATAACTGTGATGTCTTTTCGGATGCTCTCAATATTTTCAGTAATATTAATAACGGTTGCGGATACTTCCTCCATGCTGGCTGCCAGCTGTTCCATCGTCGCAGATGTGCCTGTGATCTTATCGCCCGCTGCGCGGACTCCGTTGTCAACACTCGCCGCTGTATGTTCGAGTTCTCCGGAACCTTTTTTTATCTTCTCGATCAGATTTCTCAACACATCTATAAACTGATTGAATCCCCGGACCATCTGTCCGATCTCATCGTTGCCTCTGACCTTCAGATGTGCAGTAAGATCACCACTTCCCCCATCAATCTCAGTGATCATCTTCATGAGATCTCTGGTTGCTGCGCGCATTGGTTTCACAACGCCGATCAGAATAACAAGAATTCCAGCTATTCCAACAAGAATAGATACCGCAGCCATTCCAACGCACACCTTGGAAACTGCCTGATAGGTAGCATGTGACTGGGCTGTTGCCTCATCCATCTCATTCACACTCTTCTGCTGGATTCCGGTAATATAAGTATTCACCTCTTCCATGCAGACACGGATCACATTGACTTCGATGGAAACTTTTCCAGTCTTTCCATCGTCGTATTTTTCCATGGCATTGTCCATACGTTCCAGAACGTTGTTCACACCATCATAGATTTTCTGCATAATCTGTTTCTGTCCGTCACCCTCTGTGGCATCATACATCTGCTGCACAAGATCAGCCACAGCCTCCCGATCCGCCGCATAATCATTTCTGGCTTCTGTATGGCTTGTCTCACCTTTTGTTGTCGCAAGATAACGATAGAAATCCTTCTGTACTGCTTCAAGACTATACTGTATGTTGTAAGCATTCTGCAGATCCGGCACTTTGCTGTCTGTGACATCTTTGATCGAATGGTTCATCTTCACCATTGCATCATAGTTGATCACATTTGATACCATGGTCACAGCTACCATCAGTACAAGAATCGCCACCAGTTTGACTGCCATGCTGCTGTTTCTGGTTTTTTTAGCAGTTTTCTTTGTCACTGCGCTTTTCTCCTTTTTCACTGACCGCTGTTTTTTCTGTTTTGGAATTATCGTTTTCTTCTCGTTTTCCTGCGTTTTGTTCTTCATGTGGTCCGCACCTTTTCTATTTTCGTATTATCACTATTGTACATTCTTTTTTCAGTGAAAGCAATGGTTATTCGTTATTTTTACCGACAAAAATAAAAAAATAACATATTTTTGCATAAAGTACACAAAAAGCCATGGTGCACATACACCATGGCTTTAAAATAGCTAATTCTTCAAAAATAATGAAATTATTTAAGAGTAACTTTAGCGCCTTCAGCTTCAAGTTTAGCTTTGATATCATCAGCTGTAGCTTTGTCAGCTGCTTCTTTAAGGATCTTAGGAGCTCCATCAACTAAGTCCTTAGCTTCTTTTAATCCTAATCCTGTTGCTTCACGAACAACTTTGATAACTTTAACTTTGTTTGGTCCAACTTCTGTTAACTCTACGTCGAACTCTGTTTTCTCTTCAGCTGCTGCTGCTTCTCCGCCTGCTGCTACTACAACGCCTGCTGCTGCAGATACGCCAAATTCTTCTTCACAAGCTTTTACTAAATCATTTAATTCTAATACGCTTAACTCTTTGATAGCTTCAATAAATTCTGCTGTTGTTAATTTTGCCATTTTAATTTCCTCCATTAAAATTTAATTATTGACCGGCTGTTACCGGTGATTCTTGATTTCATTCCTGTCTGACAGGATCTCTGTTTGCTGATTAAGCCTCAGCTGGAGCTTCTGCTTCTTCTGCCGGAGCAGCTTCTGTAGCTACTGCACCACCGTTCTCTGCGATCTGGTTAAGAACACGAGCAAGGTTGGTGATAGGAGACTGTAAGCTTCCAAGTAATTTGGAAAGAAGTTCTTCTCTTGATGGTACGTTTGCGATAGCTTTCATACCATTTGCATCGTAGAAAGTTCCTTCCACAACACCGGCTTTGATTTCAAGAGCTGGAGCTGTCTTTGCAAATTTTGCTAAGATTCTTGCTGGAGCTGTTGCATCGTCTTTAGAAATAGCGAATGCACTTGGTCCTTCAAGAGACTCTTTTAAGCTTTCGAATTCAGTTCCTGCAATAGCACGGTTAACTAATGTATTCTTATAAACTTTGTAAGAAACACCAGCTTCTCTTAATGCTTTACGTAACTGAGTATCTTCTGCAACAGTAAGTCCACGGTAGTCAACAACTACTACTGACTGTGCATCTTTGATGTTTTCAGAAATTTCCTGTACGATAGGCTGTTTAAGTTCTACTTTTGCCACGAATCGTGCACCTCCTTTTATTATTTTGGGCAGTGATCAAAAACCACTGCATGACTGCATAAAAGACGTTGAGGTTTATCACTAAAAAACCTCTCTGTCAAAGACAGAGAGGTATAAAATCATAAATGATTCTGCTATAGATGAAATTCATCTATAAGATCTCCTCGGTAGGTCTAGTGTTACGCCTGTCAGGCACCTACTGTCTTCGGCAATATGCAAGACGCTGTTCTCACAACGCCTTGTGCATTATAACATTGTATATTGGGGTTGTCAACAAAAATTAAAAATAATTCTGATTACTGAGCAATCTTAACTACGTTTAATTTTACACCAGGTCCCATTGTAGAAGTGATTGTTGCACTCTTAATGTACTGACCTTTTAAGCTTGAAGGCTTAGCTTTGTTGATAGCTCCCATAAGGGTCTGGAAGTTGTCGCTTAACTGTTCTTCTGTAAAAGAAGCTTTTCCAACTGGCACGTGGATAATGTTTGTTTTGTCCAATCTGTATTCAATCTTACCAGCTTTGATGTCGTTAACAGCTTTTGTAACATCCATAGTTACTGTTCCAGCCTTCGGGTTTGGCATTAAACCTTTCGGTCCAAGTACACGACCAAGACGTCCAACAACGCCCATCATGTCCGGTGTAGCAACAACAACATCGAAGTCTAACCATCCCTCGTTCTGAATCTTCGGGATCAGCTCCTCGCCGCCTACGTAATCAGCGCCTGCTGCCTGTGCTTCATCAACCTTGGTTCCTTTTGCGAATACTAAAACTTTAACTGATTTACCAGTTCCGTGTGGTAATACAACTGCACCACGGATCTGCTGCTCTGCATGACGTCCATCACAACCTGTTCTGATGTGAAGTTCGATTGTCTCATCAAATTTAGCTGTTGCGTTTTTCTTTACCAGGCTGATTGCTTCAGCAACATCGTACTGAGCAGCCTTATCAAAACTTTTCACAGCTTCCTGATATTTCTTTCCTCTTTTCATTCTAAAAAACCTCCTGGTGGTATTATCGGGAGAGGTCCCTCCCACATAATCGTTCATAGTGACTATCTGCCGGTGTGGTTAAACCGTCCGGCCTGTACTGTAAAATCTTATTCTTCTACAGTAACACCCATACTTCTTGCAGTTCCTGCGATCATGCTCATAGCTGCCTCAAGAGATGCTGCATTTAAGTCTGGCATTTTTAATTCTGCGATTTCCTGTAATTTTGCTTTGGAAAGTGTAGCAACTTTTGCCTTGTTCGGTGTAGCAGAACCAGATTTGATGTTGCAGGCTTTCTTAATTAATACAGGAGCAGGTGGTGTCTTTGTAACGAAGCTGAAGCTTCTGTCTGCGTATACTGTAATAACTACAGGGATGATAAGATCTCCCTGATCAGCGGTTCTTGCGTTGAACTGTTTTGTAAATTCAACAATGTTAACGCCATGCTGTCCAAGAGCAGGTCCAACTGGAGGAGCAGGTGTAGCCTTGCCAGCAGGAATCTGCAATTTGATATATCCTTCTACTTTCTTTGCCATTTGGAATTGCCTCCTTAATCCAATGTTTCAGGCATAATCTCATGCCTGCGCACAGATCCTGGTCTGTGCTTTAATTGTTAAGTTTTACATCTGCGAAACTTATTTCTACCGGCGTCTCGCGGCCGAACAATTCAACATTGATCGTCACACTCTGCTTTCCGTGATTCATCGCCTGGATCACTCCGATAGTGTCTTTCCAGACACCTCCGGTAACCACAACGGTGTCTCCCTCTGTAAAGTCAACTTCAATGTTCTCTTTCTTGATTCCCAAAGGTTTCATTTCCATATCGGTAAGCGGAACCGGCTTGCTTCCCGGACCAACAAATCCGGTAACACCACGGGTATTTCTGACAACATACCATGTGTCGTCATTCATAACCATATTGATAAGAACGTATCCCGGAAACATTTTCTTTGATACGGATTTTTTTGCGCCATTTTTCATTTCGACAACATCCTGCATCGGAACGCGGACCTCTAAGATCTGATCTTCCAGATGTCTGTTTTCAATTGTCTTGTCAATGTTCGCTTTTACCTTATTCTCATATCCTGAGTAGGTATGAACAACATACCAGTGTGCCTCTGCCATAAATCACTCTGCCTCCATTAAAAATTAAAACCAACAAGGAAATCAACGCCATACTGAATTGCGAAATCCAAAAGCGCGATGATAAGACCTAATACAACGGATACAGCAATAACCGCTGTGGTCTGTCTTACAAGTGATTGTTTCTCCGGCCAAATAATCTTTTTGAATTCAGCCGAAAGACCGGTAAACCAGCTCTCTTTTGGAGCCTTGTCTAACTTCTCGGTTTCTCCCATTTTTTCACTCCTTTGCCACGCGCGTCTTATTTGGTTTCTTTGTGTAACGTATGGGTCTTGCAGAATCTGCAATACTTTTTGGTTTCCATCCTGTCAGGATGAGCTTTTTTGTCTTTTGTCATGTTGTAGTTACGGTTTTTGCATTCCGTACATGCCAATGTTATTTTTGTGCGCACAACTTCCACCTCCATTAAAATTCTTTGTGCTTTTTTCTGCCCCGGTCTCCGTAGTGAGACGTTTTTTAAGGATCAGCGACAGTCCTTAAAAAAAGGCATAAAAAAAAGACCTACTTCCATCGCCTGTCTACTATATCATATCCACTTGTTTCCGTCAATCTTTTTTTGTATATTATACCCTTTTAAACCTTTTTGATTATTTTTTCCTATTTCACATTTTTTTCTCAAATGGTATAATATTTTTATATAGTTAGACCGAAATACTTTTAAAGAATCTTTAAAAATATAATTAAAATCCCCACATTTATCATGCCAGGCGGCAAGGATGCTGTCCTATAACCTGATAAATGTATATATTTCATGGAAGAAAGGAGGGGTTTTCTTGGCTGCTATTGACAGTGCCTATCATTATTATTTAAGCACTTATGGCACTTCGAAGGTATCGCGTTATGATACCCATAAGAAGAGTCAGCTTCGTGCTGTCTATAATCAGATTGTAAAAACAAATAAAGATACTCCTCTGTATAAAATTCCAGATTCCACGGATGTGAAAAAATTTGCGATTGACCTGAAAGAACATACCCGTTCGATCCAGAATGTAATCGCTGCCCTTTCTGACAACGACGAGGGGATTGAAAATGTATTCAACAAAAAAGTTGCAAAGTCTTCCGACGAATCTTCTGTCAATGTTACCTACATTGGTGAGGATCAGAGTCTCGATAATTCTTTGCATTTTGATGTGGAGGTAAAACAGCTTGCAGCCCCACAGATCAATGTCGGAAAGTTTCTTTACCCTGATGAATGCGATTTCAAAACAGGTACTTACACATTCGATATATCAACTGATTTAAGTTCATATGAGTTTCAGTATACCGTAAGCAGAAATGATGACAACCAGCATATTCTTGAAAAGCTTGCACGCCTGGTCAATTCTTCAGGTGCCGGGATTCATGCCGATCTTGCCAAAAATGCCAGTAACAAGATTGCCCTGCGTTTAACTTCAAGTCAGACCGGTCTTGCAGACGGTCAGTCCTATCTGTTTGAAGTTACCCCAAGTTCCGATCATGCATCCGAAAAAGCAATGCAGACACTCGGTATTGATTGTGTTACCCAGACAGCAAGTAATTCTTCTTTCTTATTAAACGGTACGGAGCATGCATCTCTGTCAAATACTTTTACTGTCAACAATGCTTTTGAACTGACACTGAATAAACCAAGCTCCCAGGCAAACCCTGTACAGATCGGCTTTAAAACAACAGCTGACTCCATTGTAGACAATGTCCAGTCTCTGGTAAATGTATACAACAATCTGATCCAGTTAAGCTATCGCTATGACAGCACACAGGAAGCAGATAAACTGCGGCGCGATTTTACACAGGTGGTAAAACCTTATTACAATGAATTTGAGTCGTATGGATTAAAACTTTCAGATGACGGTGCCATCAAGGTCGATACACATCTTCTGACGGATGCAGTCACTTCCACGGATGCAAAAGAATGCTTTGCAACATTAAATAAGTTTAAAAACGATCTCGGGACGACCGCCGGAACCGTCTCTGTTGACCCGTTAAATTATGCAAGCAAAACGATGATCACTTACAAAAAACCAGGTCATAAGAATTTTTCCTGCCCTTACCTGACCTCCGTTTATTCCGGAATGATGTTAGACAGATATTGCTAAACGGACACTTACAGATTTTCTGTAGTGTCCGTTTAATATTCCAATATCCCAGATGCAACTTCAGATTATGCATCTTTCGCACTGATCATGTACTATATATCATTTTCCTGATTTTCATTTTCTTCTATAATATCCAGCATCGTATTTATTCTCTCTATATAATTGTGATGCTCCCTTACTTTTCGATAACCATTTTCTGCGATTGCCAGACGTTCTTCCTCATGTGCCAGATAATATTCTGCTTTTTCACAAAGATCATTGATTCCGTCAAAGCATACCAGGTCTTCCCCCTCTTTAAAATAATATGGTATTTCCGCCTGATAATTTGTCATCAGAAAGCCTCCTGCCCCAAGCACATCCCATACCCTGAGTGGTATGCCGCTCTTGATATTCGGAATCGTAAAATTCAGATTAATCTTTGACATATGAAAAACCTGTGGCAACTCACTCCAGTAATCAACCGATCCGCAGTACTGGATCCGCAGCATATCACTTACATCACTGTTACTGTATACATTGACATGATAATGCTTCGACAACTCGATCAGCGCGCGCCTGCGCTCCACCTCCGCAATTTTAAACCCAAGTACGGTCGTCTGAAAGACCAGTCCAAGATCCGAAAACGACCCTTCTGATTTTTCCAGTTCAAAATATTCCTGAAGTTTTTCCAGTATATCCGTGGTCAGCATGGGTTCCACAATATTTGCGCCACTGATATTTAACTGTGCCTCGATCACTGCGTCAAAATACCCCCGTAGATATTCTGGCAGCCTGCTTTTTATCTTATCATAAGAATTTCTTTCATAAAGGCTTCCAACAAATGCGATATCCCCTTTGTATTTCTGTATTTCCGGCGAATTTGCAATCACCATATCCATCCGGTTTGTATCTACCGCAAGCGGAAGATACCAGATATGCTCTACTCCCATCTCCCGAAATTCCAGATAATTTGTCTTGTCAAAGGTAAATATATAATTGCAGGGATGAAAAATGGATTCGTGATACATACTGATCAGCGGATTGTCACAGCTCCACGATACATATTTTATTCCCATCTTCTGACAGACATTCGAAATCAGTGCAAAATAATTGACCGTAAATACCATATCATAATGCGTTTCCTGTATTTTGTGCTCAATTATTTTTTCAAATTCCGGATCAATATCATAATTGCCAAGATGCTGTTCGATATTATCCACCGTATGCCCCAGTAATAAAAAAGTCTGCTCTATGTCTCTGTAATTATAAGCTTTCCAGCGATACATTAATATGTGCATAATAATCTCCATTCCTGTGCCGTGTCAGCCAAAATAACGTTTTCATCTGTATGTAAAACCTGTTGCATGGAGGGAATGAGAACCTCCGCTCTACATCCAGGCTTCCCGGATCCACTCCGCTCTGCTTTTCCACGTATGATGTTCTTTTGCTGCCTGATATCCACAGTCTGCCATTTTTTGTGTGGACTGCATGTGGCCAAACAGGTCAAATACACGGTCTGGCAAAGTCCGGATCTCATTTCTTGAAAACATGACAAGTTCTTTTCCATCCGTAAATTCTCTGCGCAGATAGGTGGAATCGTCCGTCACCACTGCTGCTCCGGCAAGCATTCCATTAAAAATACGGTCATGTGCTCCGGCTTTGAACCAGGTCATTGTATTTAAGACGATCTTACTGTCGTTCATCAAAGGCAGAATCTCCGGTGCAAGTACTTTTCCACCGTAAACCAGGTACGGATTGTCACTCCATTCACACTGATCCCAGCCTGTCCCGTATGCTGTCACACGAATTCCGTTTTCCACCAGTATGCGGACTGCCTGTTCGCGGAAAAATGATGTCGCATAGGAATCAATGAAACGCATCTGTACAATGATCTCATGAACACGTTTCTCCGATATGTCATTCCGCTTATATTTTAAGTACTCTTCGATCACATCCTCCGTCGTGCGGTCCGGATGATGCACCAGTTCTGACAATACCACCTGTGCCATCTCCTCCCCATCCACCTCCGGGATAGATGAGAGATCCGGTATCATCTTCGCAACTGTGTAGATCGGCAATGCCCCGGCATATAAAACATCAATTCCACGCTCCGCAAGCGGCTTATGCCTGCTGCCAAGTTCCACCCCGGCATGTGGCAGAAAATCCGTATACCGGATATTTTTAAAGTATCTTCGGATGTAGTGGACATGATTCCGGTCTGTACACAGCACAACGGATGTGTCCGGCGCATTCTGCAATGGTTTTTCATAATGAAACGGGTGATCCATCAGAATATTGATGTATGGAATCTCATAGGTTTCCCACAAATTCGGCTCTCTTGAGGAATTTATATCTTTTGGGGAATATCCCATATTCTGTTTTGAACATGCATCACCAGTTTCTGTTCTGGCTTCCGGAAGTGCCAGATTATATCCGAGGTTATTAAAAGTGACACAAAAAAATCTCTGTCCTTTTTTTGTACCTTCTTCGATGCATTCGATCAATGCCTGCTTACTCTCCTCTTCCAAACGGGCATCATAAGTAAATGAGGCATACCCCATGGTCTCAAACGCATTTTTCAGTTCCTGTGTAAATAAGTCAAGGGTGTCGTAGATGCCGGTGATGTAGATGATGGTTGTTTGCATGGTTGTCTCCTGTTATAACTTGATTCTTTCTATCTTGCAGCTATGTCTTTTATAATCGTCCTTTACAGAATCTGTATTGTCATAATTAATGCCAACCAGGATCACTTCTCCATGATAATCTTTCAGACTCTGCATGTATTCCTTCTTCTTTATCTGTGCAATGGCTGCATCCGAAGATTTATCCCATTTGAATTCCACTACGATTGCTGGCACATCTCTATATTTTCTCGGGACAAACACAATGTCAGCAAATCCCTTTCCCCCGGCGAGTTCCCGATACATCACATAATCTTTTCTTGCAGCATAATATGCCAGCGAAAGCACACATGACATAGAGTTTTCATCATTATACTTTAAAATGGATATATTTTCCTGATGCACCTGCTCGATCATTTCCGCAACATATTCTTCTTTTCCATCTATAGTTGCCTGAAGCAGTGTTTCAGAATTACGAATCGCATCCATGACCGGTTCCCATCCGCCATCCTCTATGCAGTTAATAAACTCTTTCTGCACCTCCTGGTTTGGAATAGAAACAGTCTTGTTCTCAAAATCGTAGGTCAGGTATCCCAAATGCACTAAAAGCGTAAATACATCATCTACGCTCGCAAATGTGGACATATCATTCTGAAACTTATCCGGATTAATCCTTATATGGCTGCCTGATATAAGCTGTGTGATTAACGCCTTCAAGTGATACATGTCCATCTGGATATATTTTTTTAGTGCCTCATAGGTCTCCGTCTTCGTCCAATAACTGTCAAAATCATGTCCCAGCAATGACATGACTACTGATCTTGGATTATAGATCTGAATGCCCTTTAAATCATATCCATCGTACCACTGTTTCATCCTGTCATAAGGCATACCATATGACACACACAGACTTTGAACTTCCTCTTCCGTAAACCCGGTAAATTCAGCGAGTTCCCTTTGATTGGTCATGGAATATTCATCAAACATATTGAGAGCTGAATGCTCGCCATACTTTTTAATCGGCAGTATTCCCGTCATATAAGCCAACGCAATATATGGCTTATCTTTCATCCACAGGCACAAGAAATCCAGATATTTTTTCTGTGCTTCATCATCCCCCGGATACTTTCGAAATATGCAATCCCACTCGTCGATAATGATGATAAATTTCTGTTTTTTCTGACTATAGATGTTCTCTAATACATCAATAAGATCTTCCCGGTCAAAACAGTCTACATCTCCGTATTCCCGCCTGATATCCCATAAAAGTCTCTTTTGCATATAATCGATCATTGCATCCACCGACTGCGCCCGGTTAAGAAAGTCAAGCATGTTGACATGAAGGACATTATATTTATTCAGATTTGCCTCAAAACTTTCATCCTGTGCAATCTTATAATCCGCAAACATGCTTTTCGAATCACATCCCTTGCTATAATAAGCTACAAGCATATTTGCAGTCATAGATTTTCCAAAACGGCGAGGTCTGCTTACGCATATATTCTGATGTTCGGTATTCAGATTCTGATTCATTTCAGAAATCAGCATGGTTTTATCCACATATATCTTGGAATTAAGTGCTTTCTGAAATTCTTCATTTCCCGGATTTAAATATATTCCCATTCTCTTCTCCATTCCTGCGTATACTATCTACAACAGGCTGACTACAATAGTTTCAAACGTTTTACCGCCGGCTCATAACCGCCACATTTCTGATAATAATACTTCGCCTCACTGATTTTTCCCAGACATTCATTGATAACACCCACATTATAATATGCTGCATAGGAATTTACCCCTGCCATCCGGCAGTCGCGGTGTTTTACCGCTTTTAAAAATTCTCCCACTGCGGCATCAAACATAGCATTATTCATATAGATCAGTCCCATCAGAAACTGGAAATCCGCACTGTTTCCAAATTCTTCATAAATGTTTTCAAAGAAAAGTGCCTCCCCTGCATGTCCGCTGTTGATCAGTGCATAGCCATAGGTTTCCACCATATCGATCACATACTCTAACTTTGGTTCAAGATCATAGCTTAAACCATGGGCAAACCAGAAACATGCCTCATTATAATCTTCTGCCATATAATAACTTTTTCCAAGCTGGTATAAAAGATACGGGATCTGCTCCATTTTCTTTAAATCCGCAATGTTTTGTGTCGGCATTATCTTTTGCGATTTGGAATGCTTTATGTTTTGCTCCAGCTCATCTGCATGCGCATTTGCATCCCATCCTAAGCTCTTTAACTCCTGCTCCAACAAATGGATGTTGCGCAACGCCTTTTTCTTCCTCTCTGCCTGTGGCAGATCATAGCCTGTATGCCCGATCACAACCGGTGCTTTGTATGTAAGATATTCTTTTTCGTCATATGCAGTCACCTGTTCATGGATTCTTCCTGTATAATGAAATTTTTCTTTTGAGAAAATACGGTTAATCCATTCCTTATTCTCCTGCTTGCCGTCTTTTCCGGAAATAATGTTGATCCTTTGTATCCTGCCAACTTCGCCTGTATGTGCAGCAATCAGTTTTTCTAACTCCGGCATATCGATCTTCTGTAAATATTCATCGCTGTCAATGACCATTACATACGGATATGCTGCTTTTGAAACTGCAAAATTCTTTGCTGCGGAAAAATCATCGCACCATGGAAAATCATAGATATGATCGGTGTATTCTGCAGCAATTTTTTTTGTCTGATCTGACGATCCAGTATCCGCTACGATCAGCTCAAATCCGGTGTTCTGGAAAGATTTAAGGCAGCGCTCTATATTGTGTTCTTCGTTTTTGGTGATGATACAGACTGATAACATGTGGTTGTTCTCCTGTGTAATTCAAATTTTACTGAAATATATATATGTGTATCCTGAATTTTACTTTTTATCAATTTTCGGCATTCTGTGGATGATCAGCAGCCGATTCGATCAGGACTGTCTTTCCTTCAAATGCAAATGCATAACAGTGGATATGTTCTTTGGAAATCCCACGTTCCACTAAATTTTCAACATACTTTTTTTCTCTGATCTGTGCCAAAGCCGTTTCTACTGTATCTTCAAGATTTTTCTCTCTGCGTGCATTAAATACCTTAAATTCGATTATATATGCATCTCGTTCCGCCGGCTGTTTCGGCTCTATCATGACATCATATCTGCCAAACCCGCTTTCGCGATTGGAAGTCAGATAATAATGATCCTGTAAATCTACCAGAAGTCCTAATACAAATCCGTGATAAAACTTCTCCGGTTTTGATACAGATGGCTGCTTTCCTGTATCAAAGCTGCTGAAAGTACGCAGTGCTACACCATTCATATATTCGTTCATGGCATCCACATCGTTTTCCAGCAGAGCATTGATGAAATCATTATATTCCTGTTCTGCATCATCGAACCAGGCATGTATCATGTTCTGGAACATCAGATTTACTTCCAGATTCGTCAGTGCCAGTTCATACTTTGGCTGCGTCCCCTCTGGGATCTCATCATATTTCTCATAATGAAGCACCTTTAAATATCCGCTCGCCAGAAGCATACTCCAGATTGCACGCTCACTTCCGTTTAACTGATTATATACGATCTGTTCATCAATGACGGATCTGATGCTTTCTCCGTGCAGTAATAATTCAAATTGCTCTTTGATACTATGCCCCGCCTCGCGGATCAACTTACCGACAAGACTGTTTGCACTTGTATTTGCCCAAAACGCCTGAAAAGTTTTTGTATCTATAAAATTCAAGATAGACCAAGGATTATAAATATCTTTATGATTTCCGAAAATAAATCCATCATACCACAATTTTACCTTTTCTTTCTCTTCTCCAACCTGAAACCGATCCAATGCATCAAATACTTCTTCTTCTGTAAATCCAAATGCAGTGGCATATTCATCCGATGTGGTGGTAACTACTTTCAAATTATTCAGATCCGAAAAAATAGACTCCCTGCTGACTCTCGTAATTCCAGTCATAATTCCGCGTTCCAACCATGGATTCGTCTTAAACGTGGAATTAAACAGGCTTCTGGTAAAGCACACCAGCTGATCCCAATAACCATCCACAAATGCTTCCTGCATCGGCGTATCATATTCATCCAGTAAAATGATCACCTTTTTCTTACCGTAATACTGATAAAGAAAACTCGACAGCTGATATAAGGCAAGTGTTGCATCCACATCATTCATGTTCTCTGATGTTGTCAGCATTCTTTGAAAAAATGTGATGTCCGACCCGCGCAGGATTCCACTTTCCAAAATGTAAACATGCTCCGTATATAATTTTGAAAGTAACTGGCATATTTTCTGCCTTGTAAGCTCATAAGTCGGTTCCTTGATATTCGCAAATGACAGACTGATGACCGGATAGGTTCCCTGCAGATTACGGTATTTTTCTTCTTTCCAGATTGCCAGATGTTCAAACAGATCCGATCTGCCTGCATAATCTATGGAGAAAAACTGCTCCACCATACTCATTGTAAGCGTTTTCCCAAAACGACGTGGACGGGTAATCAGAGTCGCACTGTCCCCACAGTCCCACCATTCTTTAATAAAAGGCGTTTTATCTATATAAAAATAGTTTCCCTGGATGATCGTTGAGAAATCCTGTATACCGATCGCTATATTTCCAGCCATTGATACCTCCCTGTTTTTTTATACTGATATTGTCCATTCTTTTTTATTGTGATAAATTAATAGTATACCATTTTTGTATATTATACCATATGCAACCTTTTTATCAGGAGAATTTTGATCTATGAAAAAAGTAAGTGTCATTATCCCATGTTTCAACGCAACAAAATATCTTCCGAAATGTTTTATGTCACTTGTACAGCAGACAATCGGGATCAGTCAGATTGAGCTGATTTTTGTAGACGATGCTTCTACGGACGACGGTTCTACCTGGAACATGCTGCAGGAATTTGAACGCGCCTACCCGGAAAGTATTATGATCTTAAAGCTTGAGGAAAATATGCGTCAGGGCGGCGCAAGAAATATTGCCCTGCAGTACGCAACGGGTGAATATATTGCATTTGTTGACGCAGATGATTTTGTTGCTGATAATTTTCTATTGGAAACTTATGAAAAAGCAAAAGAATCGGATGCTGATATCATCCAGTTTGAATATTTTTACTATACAGACCGTCTGGGTGCCGTAGACTCTGGTCGGAATGTTACACCGGAAGTGATTAAAATTTCTTCTGTCAGTGAACGCAAAAAATTTCTGATCTCAGAAAAAGTTACTTATGGCTGCTGGAATAAACTTTACCGACATGATCTGCTGAAAAAGGCTCATACCTCCTACGCAGAACATGTCATTTATGAGGAGCCGCTTTTTGTATACCCTCTTTTATATTTTGCAGATAAAATCGTGATCTTAAACGATGCCTACTATTATTACAGGCAAAACGATGCCGGAACCATGCGAAATGATATGAAACAGGAAGAAACCTTAAAGATGCATGCTGATGTCCAGCTTGCAGTCTGGAATTTTATGAAAGAAACCCCATTTTTTCAGGAATATTATGACGAGATCAAGCTGTATTTTCTCCATACCTATCTGTATGAAACGCTGTACTTTGCAAAACTCCGGGGGTTCCAGCCTTCCTATTCTTTCTGCGAAGAATTAGAAAAAACGGTTATCCTGGAGGTGCCGGATTATGAGGAGTCTGTTTACAGTGCTCTGATTCCAAAACAGATGGAGCTGTATCGGATGATCGGGAAGGGGATGACGGAGGAGAAGTTCGGAGAGTATTGGGAGCAGCTGTGAGCTGCTCCATATTAAAAAAAAGCATACCAAATATCTAACATCTGATATGCTCATCTTTTTTATCTATAACTTCTAATTGCATCTTTAAAATATTATTTTGTTCTTCTATTTCATGTCCCTGTCTGACAATATAATCGCACAGATTCCGTCCTATAAATCCATTTCCGCCTAAAATAATATATTTATTTCAATGAATCATAATACTATTTCGAAACATTCTTTACAGATAAACTGCTTCCGAATGCCATGTTATATTACTGCAGCATCATTTGAACCAAACACTTTCTCAAAATCCCCCCAGCACTTAATATATATTTTCTCCCCATTGCACTCCACTATCGCGCCCTTGTACTCTGCCTGTGAATGTATCTTTGCATTTACCTGCAACAGGGTATCTGTTTCCGGATTTATTGTATAATCTTTCTCCTCAATTCTTCTCCGGTATATGCCTTCCTCTATCAACTTTCCATGCCGATTGCCTTTTAAGTATTCATATAAATCTGTCAGCATATCCGGAATACGCTGTTCAAGTTTCTTTCTGAGAGTTCCGGGTGTATCTTTATATTCCAAATAGCAGACAGATGTCGATACCAGTTCCCCCATATCAATTTCTGCTGAAATTTTATGCAAGGACATTTCCGTCGTCTTTTCCCCTAAAAGTACTGCCCAGTTTAATGGCGAACTTCCACGGTTTGTCCGAAGGCTCCCTGGATGGAAATTAAAAATATTTATCTGTTCTATTACCGTCTGTGGAATAATAATTCCAAAATCATACATAACTGCCACGGAAATATTTTCTTTTATTAAAACAGATTCCAGTTCTGCTTTGTTTTTTACATCAAATAAAGACAGATTTGCTTTTTGTGCCACATCTTCTAACTCTAATGTTCGCTTTTTAGATTCACATACCACTGCTTTGATCATAAATTTTTTTGAATCTGTCAGAATCCGGATCATATCCGGTAAATTTCCGATATATACAATAGAAATCCTATCATCAACACTATGTGCCATAGATAACTCCTTACCTTTTTAAACTCTTCATATATTCTGATGCTTTAGGACCTTCATTAAAGATAAGGTCTAGTATGGAAACGCCATGTTCAAACTGTTTTGACATCTGCTTGTATTGTGGGTACCCAGAATAATCCATCCAGTCAAGTGTTATACCTGCATCTTCAAAATATTTTTCTACTATATAATCTTTTGCAGCAGGTCCGGAAAGATAATAGTCTCCCCCTGCTTCCTTTACAAGGCCTACCAGACGTTCTGTTTTTCCGTCAACCAGCGTATAATCCGAACTCCAGGTTATTTTCGTATTAATGTGCAGAATATCACAAATTTCTTTTAAAAACAGATAATTAATTTTACTTAAATAACTTTCTTCCCTGCATGCCTCATAAATATTGTGAATGCGTTCTTCATATTCTGAAAAATATTCTGTCTTTGCATAATTATACTGGATACTTCGCCAGTGCTTATCTACCCACTCATGATCCAACACTTTCGTTTCATTAATCTTCTGATAAAACTTACCTTTATTTTCAACCGGAATAGTAAGCCATATCAGCCCTGTAGGTGTCATGATTTTATTTCTGTTTCTCCAGTCCCTTCTGGTGTACTGCATATCATCATAAAGGATAAATTCATCCACCATATTGATAATGTCAAAATATCCTTTCCACGGTATATAATTTGATTGCAATATAGCCACTTTTTTTCCCATTTTATCGCCCCTTATAAAATTCCTTTATTTTATCCGTAACATAAATTACTTCTTCTTCCTTTAATGCATAAAACATAGGAAGCCGGAGCAGTCTATCACTCTCCTTGGTTGTATAACGATCTTCCCCAATAAACTGTCCATATTTTCTGCCTGCAATCGATGTATGTAGCGGTACATAATGAAATACCGATTTAATTCCATTCTGCCCCAGATATGCGATCAACTCAGTTCTTTCTTCCAGGTCTGCAGTTTTTATATAAAACATATGGGCATTATGTTGGCATTCCTTCGGAACATAAGGTAATCCGATTTTGCCCTCCTCTTGCAATTCCTGTAACCTGCTGTAATATAACTCCCATAACATCAGTCGCCTGTTGTTGATCTCCTCTGCAATTTCCAGTTGTGGCAATAAATATGCCATATTCAATTCACTCGGCAAATACGATGATCCCTTATCCACCCAGCTATATTTATCTATTTCGCCTCTAAAATACTGTGAACGGTTTGTTCCTTTTTCTCTGATAATTTCTGCAGTATGAACATATTCCTCCCTGTTGACAAAAATCAGCCCGCCTTCTCCCATGGTATAGTTTTTTGTCTCATGAAAACTGTATGTACCAAAATCACCTATACAGCCAAGAGCCCATCCTTTATAGGTTGACATCATTCCCTGCGCCGCATCTTCTATGACAAACAGGCTTTTCTTTTTCGCAATATCAAGAATCGTATCCATTTCACATGCCACTCCTGCATAATGCACAGGAACGATTGCCTTTGTTTTGTCCGTAATTGCATTTTCAATCAATGTTTCATCTATATTCATGGTATCCGGCCGTATATCCACAAATTTAATTTTTGCACCTCTCAGTACAAATGCATCTGCCGTGGAAACAAATGTAAACGATGGCATAATCACTTCATCTCCCGGCTGGATATCACAAAGCAATGCTGCCATTTCCAACGCATGTGTACACGAAGTTGTAAATAAAACCTTTTTTCCGTATCTTTCCTGAAACCAGGTAGTACAAAGTTTTGTAAATTCTCCGTCTCCATTCAATCTTCGATATTTCAAAATTGCTTCTGTAATATACCCAATCCCTTTTTCTACATATACGGGTTCATTAAAATTAATCATTTAACAGAATCTCCTTAATTCCTTTCAACATTTCATCACAAAAATCTATAACTTTATTTTCTCCATGTGCTTTTGCATATTGTATTGCTTCCTGTTGCTGTGCTTTATAAAACTCTGAGTCTCTCATATATCTGCATATAGTTTCATACATTTCTTCATAATTGCTTACAACAAACTCTCCCGAAACATTATATGCCACATCACCTGTCGGCAATGTCACAACCGGTATTCCTGCATATAAGGCAATCATACTGCTCCAACCGCCTCCTAGACGTTCAGGGTTAAGATATAAATCCAATGCACCAACCGTACCCTTTAAATTTGGGCAATATCCCAAATAATGTATACGCTTCTCAAACATATTATTTACTAACCGTTTTTGTAAATCTTTAGTTTCACCAATTATAACAAAGTCAACCTTTTCGCTCTTTTGCCAGGGATTTCGCTTTTAACTTTTTTATCTATGCATTTTTATAAATAATCCAGTTA
>OFSC01001128.1_pt1 | contig 18478 bp, 20 predicted proteins | sample 1543201 | NCBI WGS metagenome assembly OFSC01 (sample SAMN04209228, study PRJEB22552) | human gut metagenome | biome: gut; material: feces | host: Homo sapiens | place: USA: Oklahoma
TGTGTGAGCAGTGTCACATCATCTTTTCCAACAGCTACAACAAGGTAAACCTCACCTGCTTTTACAATTGCAATAAACTTATTATTTCCAACACGTATTGATTCCACAATCTGCAGATTTTTGTTTGCAAAATTTGTTTTCTGATAATTACCGATCCACTTTGTTGTGAAATAGGTGATCGCCAGCACAAAGAGAAAAATGATCAATACGCCCAACAGCTGGATAAAACTGCCTAATGCAGAACTGAGTAATATCATATTAACCTACAACTTTTTTTACTGCTTCAAGAACACGCTCTGCCTGGAATGGTTTGACGATAAAGTCTTTTGCTCCTGCCTGGATTGCTTCGATAACCATAGCCTGCTGTCCCATTGCAGAACACATAATAATTTTAGCTCCTGGATCTAATGCTTTGATCTTCTTTAATGCTTCAATACCATCCATCTCAGGCATTGTGATATCCATTAATACAAGATCTGGTTTTGCTTCTGGATATTTTTCTACTGCTTTCTGTCCGTTTTCTGCCTCTGCAGCAATCTCATAACCATTCTTTGTTAAGATATCCTTAATCATCATTCTCATAAATGCTGCGTCATCGCAAATCATTACTTTAGCCATATTATTTGTTTCTCCTCTTCTTTCCTATCTTATTTCACAATTTCAGTGATTCTCACACCAAAACTTTCTTCAATTACTACGACTTCACCCTTGGCAACGTATTTTCCGTTTACCAGAATATCTATTGGTTCACCGGCAATTCGATTCAACTCGATGATCGTACCAGGTGCGAAATCCAAAATCTCATGGATCGACTTTGTTGTTCTTCCAAGTTCTACTGTCACTTCAAGTGGAACATCCATGATCAATCCGATGTTCTCTGCTCCTGCAACCTGTGCAATACTTGGATTAAAAGCCTGAAACTGTGCCGGCTGTACATTTACCGGCTGTGCATACATTTGATTCATATTCGGTGCCATCATTGGCTGTCCCATCATCGGCTGCCCCATCATTGGCTGTCCCATAACCTGCTGACCTCCCATCGGCTGTTCCATCTGAGGCTGTGGTGCAGCTGGCTGTGCACTCACTGCTTTTTCTGCCTCGTTCGATGTGGAATTGGTATCCGCTTCCATATTCTTTGTAATGCTTGCGCACATCTCCTTCGCAAAAGAAACCGGATACAACTGCATGATCTCACTGTCTACCAGATCTCCAATCTCCATCTTAAATGAAATCTTAACAAACGAACCGGATAAAAAATCTGCGATTGATCCCTCATCAATATTATCATGAAGATCCACAAGATCTGCAACTGGCGGACTGATATCGATGGTCTTATTCAGCATAGAGGAAAGAGAGGTCGCTGCGGAACCCATCATCTGATTCATCGCTTCGCTGATTGCACTTAAATGTAACTCTCCAAGTTCTCCATCTGTATTAGTACCATCACCACCCATCATCAGGTCTGTAATGACTTTTACATCATGTTCTTTTAAAACAAGAATATTACTTCCATCCAAACCAACTGTATATGCAATTCGGATAAATACACACGGTTTTTCATATGCATCACAGATGTCACTCCATGTTGCAAAAGATACAACCGGCGTTGAAATATCTACTTTACGATTTACAAGGGAAAACAATGTTGTTGCCGCTGTTCCCATGCTGATGTTACCAATTTCGCCAATCGCGTCTTTCTCAGCATCTGTCAGCAAATCATTTTTATTTGCATCATCCGGGTTATTCAGCAATGCACTGATTTCTTCCTGTGACAAAACACCATCCATTACTACTGCTCCTCTCTTACCACTGATGTAACTCTTACTGCATAATTATCGCCGACAGCTCCCGGCAGAGCAGTAAATTTTTTTATATTACCGACAAAAATATTCAGATCCTGATTCACACCCGAATCCAGCCGGATAATATCTCCAACCTGAAGATTTACAAAATCGTCCACGGAAATAGTACTGTTTCCCAAAACCGCTTTTACAGGAATCTTCGCTTTTGAGATCAAAGCTTCGATCGCATCTGTATACTGCTTATCGTCATGTTCCTGAAGATTGGAATACCAGAACTTCGTATTCAGCTTGTCCATGACACTTTCCAATGTCAGATACGGAAGACAGATATTCATAAGACCTTCCACATCGCCAATCTTGATATGTAATGTCACAAGTGCGATCATCTCAGTCGGCGAAATGATCTGCGCAAACTGTGAGTTTGTCTCAATCCGTTCAAGCCGCGGTGAAATCTCACAGACACTCGACCAAGGCTCCGGCAAAAGACTTACACATACATTATAGATTCTCTCCAGAATCAAAAGTTCAATCTCGGAGAAATCTCTTGGCTTATCTAACGGAGTTCCCAATCCACCGAGCATTCGGTCAACAATTGCATATCCCAGATTGTCTGCAAGTTCTATAATAATACTGCCACTCAAAGGCGATACATTCACCAATCCGAGTAAAACCGGATTTGACAGTGCATTCGTGAATTCAGAATAGGTAACCGCCTCTGAATTCATCACTTCCACCTGTACTGTTTTTCTCAAATAAACAGGTAAGTTCGTCGAAAGAAGTCTTCCATAATGTTCAAAAATGATTTCCAACGTACGCAAATGCTCTTTTGAGAACTTTGCCGGACGGGTAAAATCATAATTTTTTACTTGTTTTTCGTCTTTTACTTTCATGTCCTCAGCATCAAGTTCACCACTGCTCAATGCCTGCAGAAGACTATCTATCTCATTTTGAGATAAGACTTCACCCATTCTCTTTCACCACCTAGCATTCTAATTTACTGCGTATTTACACTGGAGAAACTTACCCCAACGATAAAGTCAGAACCGAACATCTCCTGCAGATCTTCGAGAATAGCATCTTTAACGCTCTGCTCGTCCTCCCGGAACTGTTCCATTGTATATCCGGAAACAATCGTGTTGATATCATTTTTGATCAATGTTTCCTTCGCTTTCAATCCTTCTGTACCTATGCTCTTGTATCCGTCACTCTTTGTATTCAGCGACAAACCGATAGAAAATACAGCCACATGGTCTTTTCCATCACCGCTTGGACTTAAATTGACGGTAAAGCTGGCTTCAATATCATAAACTTCAATGTCTTCCACCGGAACTGCTGCGGTATCTTTGCTGCTTCCATCTTCCAATTCAAGATCGATCGCTGATGCGATCTTATCGATCAGCTGATTTGATTTTCTCGTCTGAGGAATGATCGTAAACGCAAGAATTGCAGTCAAAACGAGATTCACCAGAACTAATGCGAGGATAATTACTGTCATCAGATTCTTTTTCATTATTTGTGCCTTTCTTCTGTTAATTAATTTATTTCGGAATAATATGAATTATATATCTTTATCTCAACACGTCTGTTGCGCGCCCTTCCCTCCGGTGTGGAATTATCTGCAATCGGAACGTATTCGCCTCTTCCGGATGACTTGATATGTGACGGATCGATCGTTGTGATATTGCGCATATAATCTGCCACATATAATGCCCTGTACATTGACAGCACATCGTTATTTTCATATTTTGAAGAATGCGTGAACGGAATATTATCCGTGTGTCCCTCTATCTCTATCATGTTCTGCTGATAACTCTGAAGAATCTTTCCAATCTTATCCATCAAAGGATAGGCTTCTGACTTGATCTCAGATTTTCCGGAATCAAACAACACTGCACCATTTAAATTCAGCAGCACATATTCCGCATTAAAATCAATTTCCACCTGATCCTGTATGCCATATTGTGCTACAAGATCCTGCACCTGTTCTGCCATCTGCTCTGATTCGGCAAGCGCTTCCTCTTTATACTCTTCTGCAACATCTGAACTTTCTGACGTATCATCTGTTGTCTGGGTATTTGCCATCTGATTATAATAAATGTCATACATCTGCAGCTGGCTTACACCGGAAGAAACCATCTCGCCATCTCCGATGGAAGCTCCACCGCTTGGCAGAATACTAAAGCTGCTCTGTAAAGATGCAATCACCATCTCAAACTTCTCAGCATCCACTGTTGACATAGAAAACAGTAAAACGAAAAAGCAAAGAAGTAAATTCATAAGATCACTAAACGTCGCCATCCATGCCGGAGCGCCTGCCGGTGCTTCTTCTGTCTTCTTTCTTGCCACTATGCTTCACCTCCAGCCTCATCACCTTCTCCGAGACTTCCTGATGCCTGTGGTGTCAGGAATGATTTCAGCTTTTCTTCAATGACACGCGGATTTTCACCTGCCTGAATGGAAAGCAATCCTTCCACGATCATTTCTTTTACTGCAACTTCTCTCTCATTATTTACCTTAAGCTTTGACGCAGTTGGGTTACAAAGCCAGTTGGCGATCAATGAACCATATAATGTAGTGACCAGGGCAACCGACATAGCCGGTCCGATACTCGATGCATCTTCCAGATTCTTAAGCATGTTAATAAGACCGATCAGCGTACCGATCATACCCCATGCAGGACCTAATTCTGCCCATTTCTCCCAGAATGCGATTACTTTCTTATGTCTTTCTTCCATACAGGACAGGCTTGTCTCCATGATGCCACGCACCAGTTCCGGATCCGTACCATCCACAACAAGCATTACGCCCTTTTTCATAAAATCGTCTTCAATATCATTGGCTGCTTCCTCTAATGCGAGCAATCCTTCTTTTCTTGCCACATTCGAGAGATCAATGATCTTTTTGATCGTCTCTGCCGGATCTTCTGCCTTTTCCTTGAAGGTAAGTGTAATACCCTTCAGTCCGTTAATGAAATCCGGTAACTTGTGTGCTGCCAGTACACCGGAGATAGAACCTCCGACTGTTATGATGATAGACGCCGAATCAACCATGTTTTTCAAAGCTTCAAATCCACCATTACTGAAAACACCGAATACAAACATTACTGCGCCGAGTATTATACCGGCTAAAGATGCGATATCCATATCTTCCACCTGCCATCCTTGTTAATATATTTAAAATTTAATTTTCATTTTCTGCTTCAAATCCAGTTTCCATAATTTCCCGCTTATATGATTTTACTAAACTTTTTATCTGTTGTCTACTTTCTTTTACAATTATTTTTCGTCCTGTCGTGAAAGTGATCACGGTATCCGGTGTTTCTTCGACAAGTTCGATCAGATCCGCATTCACCAAAATCTGTGTACCATTTAATCTTGTCACTTCGATCATAGTGTTCATCCTTTCCTTATTGTTAACAGACAATGAAAACAATGAAACAATGTTTAGTATACCATATCTTGTTATAGTATGGAACATATTTACTAAATAATCGTTACTTTTTTTTATACTATTTCTATTCAAGGAGGAATCTGTAACGTTTTATAGATTCCTCCATTCAGTTTATATTATCGTTTTAAGTTTACAAGTTCCTCTAATAATGTATCGGAGGTTGTAATAACACGGGAGTTTGCCTGGAATCCACGCTGTGTTGTGATCATGGATGTAAACTCTGAGGAAAGGTCTACGTTCGACATTTCCAGCTCTCCGGTTGTCATGGAAGATCCGTCTGCGGAAATCTCCACACCGATGCCATCGAACTCACCGGAGTTTAAGGTTGTGCGGTAGCAGCTCTCTCCGACTTTTTCAAGACCGGATGCATTCGAGAACTGTGCAACCGCGATCTGTCCTAACAGCTCTGTGTTACCATTGTCATATGTACCGTAGATACGTCCGCTTGTATCAATGAAAATACCTGTCATGGCACCAAGCTTACGTCCTTTTCCGGTTGTTCCGTCAGTTGCTCCGGCATCTGCGCCGATCGTGGACTTACCACCGTTCTCATAGTTTAAGCACTGTGAGAAGTCCACGGTGATATTCTGGAAGTTTCCGTTGGTGTTGATCAGACCGGAAGAGAGTGCTGCCATGTTCAGCATTACAGATGGATTTTCCCCACCGATGGAAGCAAACTTACCTGTGCTTGTATCAAATACCAGGTCATAAGAAGTCTTCTCACCTTTTACAGTTGCATGTCCGGTTGCAGTATCAAATTCAACATTTGTTTTACTTGTTTTATCTTTAATATCGTTAGCCATTGTTGTTGTGATACCAGAAAAGATTTCCGTAATGCTTACAGTATTAGTAGGCTTACCTACCTCTTGAAATACAGTACTATCTGCAGACACCTGGTATTTTTTGCCATCTTTTTCATATTGCTTAGTGGTAGCATCATACGTACAACCCTTTGCCAGACCATATTGTCCAAGTGTTGCATCTGCTTGGTAATTACCGAAAAGCTGCGACATCTGCTGCTTTGTAAGTTTAGCAGTAATATTCTGATTATTGCTATCCAAAACAGATGTCAGTTCAACGGTATATTTTCCATCTGTTCCAGTAGACTTGATTGCAAACTTCGCAGTATACTGATAGCCAAGGTTATCGTAGAAGTTTAAGTTCATTACCCTGCCGGCATCATTTTTAACATCTGTATCATTCTCATCCAGCACACCGGCGATGGTTGCCTGTGTGGTTGCTTCCGGTGCAGAAGTCAGGTTCTTCTCCTGCATGATACGGAGTGCCGAAACAGTGTCCTTGCGGATCTCACCTGTTGTCTCGTCAACCTGCCATCCCATAACTGTATAACCTGTTGAGGACATACACAAGTTACCGGAACCGTCTACGTAGAAAGAACCGGAACGGGTAAATACATTCTCAGAACCATTGTTTACAATAAAGAAGTTCGTTGAGTTTTTATCAGTCAGACGGATATCAAATGGATTTCCGGTTGTCTCAGATGCACCTGCAGAAGTGATGCTGACTTTGGTTGCTGCCGCAGTTGTACCGAGACCGATCTGCTTTGCATTGACACCGCCGGTACCGGTTGTTGCATTTGCTCCGGATGCATTCGAAGTGGTCTGATATAAGATATCACTGAATGTTACGGAAGAAGATTTAAAAGCTACTGTGTTGACGTTGGCGATATTATTACCGATCACGTCCATTCTTGTCTGATGTGTCTTTAAACCTGACACAGCAGAGTACATTGATCTCATCATAATGAAATGACCTCCTAAAGTTCTTTTGGCGCAGGGTGTCTGGTTTCTTCTGTCAGTCAGAAACCGATTGCTCCCCTAAGGTCCAGCTATATGATCACTGCGCCATCAATATTAGTATAAATGTTGTCATCGGATTCCGTGCGGTCCATTGCCGTCACAACTGTTTTGTTTGGGACATTTACAATGAATGCCAGAGAATCAACGATTACGAGTGACTCCCGAATTCCCTTTTCACTTGCTTTTTGAACTCCACTCTCCAGCCGTTCGCTCTGTTCTTTTGACAGATTGATCTTTCTGTTCTCCAGTCTCATGGAGGCATGTTTGGAAAATTTCAGTTCCAAGCTCTCAGAAACATCCTGTTTCTGTTTTAAAATTTCCTCAAAGGACAATCCCGATGCATTGACTGTGGAATTTCCTTTTCCGGTACCAAGATAACGGTCCGTGATCTGTTCAATCGAAGTGAATTGGTTATTAATTTTATTCATAACCCCATCTCCTGTTACTCTGTCCTGTCTGAACTGTTATCGGTTGTATCTCCTGATCCAGCACTTCCTGTTTCTTCTGTTTTGTCTGTACTATCAGATTTGTCTGTGCTATCCGTCTTGCCTGTACTGTCAGCTTTGTCTGTACTGTCCGTCTTGCCTGTGCTGTCAGCTTTGTCTGTACTGTCCGTCTTGCCTGTGCTGTCAGTCTTGTCTGTTCCCTCCGCTTTGTCAGATTTGTCTGTTTTGTCAGATCCATCTGCAGATTCGTTTGCCTTGATCAGTTCTTTTAATCTTGCCTCAAGTTCTTCAAACTTCTTCCAGGAATCTTTGGAAACGAATTTCTTCTGGTAATCGTTCAGTCCATCATACATCTTACGGATGCTCTCAATATCATCTTTGTTTGCAAGCGAGATTGAATTTTTGGATGGCAGTAATGAAATTGCGGATTTAATTGTCTCTGCAAGTGTCACTGCTTCCATATAAGTTGCGTCTGCAACAGTATCCAGATCCTTCAGGTTGTAAAGTCCATCATTGACAGAAAGAAATGTTTCTCCGTTTTTGTGAAGTACATAATCACAGGTTCCTGCGATATAGCTTGTCTCTCCTGTTGTAGATGAAGTCACTTTCATGATGACATACTTGCCAACCAGATCATTTGCCGAAGAGGCCTCGATCGTACTCTGCACACTAAGCTGTGACTCCAACTGTGAGAAGGTCGCAAGCTGTGCAATATACTCGGTATTACTTGTCGGTTCCAACGGATCCTGATACTGCATCTCTGCGCATAAAATCTGTAAGAACTGGTCATAACCAAGCTCGTTGGTCTTTTTATCTTTCTCGGACGATTTTGTTGATGTACTGCCTGTACCGGTAGTCTCATCTATAAATTTTCCATCTTTTACCTGCTGAATTAACGCCATTGTCTCTCTCCTTTCTCAAAACTTATGCAGTGTAATCTACACTGTTTCCCTGTTCTGCCATCATTTTGGCTGCCAGAGTTTCTTCTTCCGACATCACGCCGGATAATTCACTTAAATCATTCAGATTTAATCTGCGGGTTCTGCCTTTTTCTTTTTCCTGCTGCTCGCCCTGCTGTTTTTCACCTTCTGCATTCTGCTCAAGGTTTTTCTCAAACTCATGGCTTGCAACGGTCACTTCAACAGCATCCACTTTCACACCAGCCTGCTCTAAATTCTGTCTGAGTTCTACGGTCTGGGCTTCTAATGCCTCTTTTACCACTGCATTCTGTGTCATGATCTTTGCTGTCACTGCACCTTCCTGCTCGGTAACCTTAAGAATGATCTTTCCGAGGTTCTGCGGGTTCAGCTGTAACTCCATGCTCGTCTTATCTTCTGTCAGGATCACTCTTGCGGACTCTACGATCTGATCGATCACATCCTGTGTATTTACACTCTGCGGTAATGGTTCTACTGTCTCAACATTAGCAAATTCCTGTACCACATGACTCTGTGGTGTGATAACCGCCCCGTCTGCAGTATGGGCTGTCTCATTTGTAAAACGGAACCTGCCGGGTGTATCAGAAGAATCGTTCTGATCTGTGGAATCCTCTGCCGCATTTTCGGATGTCATCCTATTCTGTACAGTTTCCTGTTCCGGAATATCTTCCGTTACCTCAGAAGACTGTGTATCCTGCGCAGGTGCATTTTCTGCTGCTTTTGTCTGTCTTCCATCCTCTACCACAAATTTCTGTGTTGATGCACTGGTATCCTCTGTGACTGTCTGATCTGTAACAACTGCCTCATCCACAGATGCTTCTGTTTCCTGTCCGGTAACAGCATCTGACGATCCGGCATTATCGTCCATCACTTTGGCAACTGCGCTCTGAAACTCTTCCAGACTCATGTCAAGTGCATTTAAAATATCTTTTCCAATGTCATTGACACTCTGCAGTACATTTACAAACTGTTCACTGCACAAAAGCTGTGGTACGCTGTCTGCTCCGGTAAGTTCTGCCACAAGATTTGCAAGATTATTCTGATTCAGCAGATCCTGGAACTGTAAGCCAAGGGTCTGCATTGCTGCTTCAATCGCTTCATCGGACACGCCAAGCTCCTCTTTCAGAACTTCTTTTACATCTTCTGTAAACTGTTCGAACTGCTCTTTGACAACATCCTCAGATGTGACCTGTTTTATCTCTGATGCGATCGTATTATCCTTGTACTGATACTTCTGATAATCATCTGCCGCTTTCACAGTGTCCTTACTGCCATTTGCTGCTGTCTTTACTGTTTCGTTGTGGTCAATCCCTGCATAAGATGCTGTCTGACGGTTTCCGGACTGTTTCATCATAGAACCAAAATCTACTTTTCCAGTGGTGATCCGGGTATTGCTTTCTGTCCCCTGCACAGACTGTGTGCTTTGGTTAAACATTTTTCCTAATTCAGAAATTGTTGTACCAGCCATATGCTTCCTCCTTTCTTCTTTTATCGTCTTACTGTCTGGCAGTATGCACTGCCCGGAAAAGATCCTTAGATCTCTCCCTCTATTCTGAAGGCTCCATGATCTCAGTTACTTTTGCTGCCGTATCCGAGTTCATCTTACCGAGAATATCTCCTCTGGACTGTGTGTCCATATTGGATAATATATCTGCTACCAATTGAAGGTTGTCTGTCATTGTATCAAAAATAGCTGCCGCCTCTTTCGGCTTCATGCTGGAATAAGTCTTCACATAATCATCCATCTGTTCATCCGTCAGAGTCTGTTCTACCACCTGTTTATAAAGCACTTCCGCATTTGCCGCATCAATGCTCTCATAATACTCTTTGTAATTACTTATATCGGGAGCATCTTCCGAAAAGACAACATCCTCATACCATTTTTCTTTTTCCTTCTCAAAATCTGCCTCATTCTGCTTATAGGTATCCAGCTCTTTCGCCTTCTCCTCTAACTGTGTAATATAATCTGCATCAGAATTTGCACTGTTCTGGGCATCTGCAAGCTCAATCTCAAGCTCTTTGATCCGGTTGATCGCATCATCCAGATTTGTGTATGCATACTGGCTGTCTTCCGTGGAAACCTCCTCTGTGACAGAATCCGGCAAAATCTTATTCAGATAAGGAACATCTTTGATCACAGGAGCTAAGACTCCCGAGCCAAACCCACCTACATCCAGCTTAATCAGCATTGCAAAGATGGCAAGCCAGATCAGAATGATAATAATCGTGACAAAGAAAACAAGGATTTTTCCTCCAACGGTTTCCTCATCTCCATCCAGATCATCTGGATTTTTCTGTTTTCTCTTCTTTTTTTCCAGCTTTTTTGCCGCCTTTAACTGTTTTTTATCTAAAACTTCATTTTCCTGCTGTAATTCTTCCTGCTGCTTTTGTTCTGCCATAATCTCGTCCATGCCTTTCTCGTATATTGCCCTGTCAAAATTACCGGGTTTCTGTCATCCCCTCATGATAGGTGTAACTTACAAGCTCATCAATTTCTTTATTCTCTGCATATTGCATTTCCTGTTTAAAAACTTCAAACGCCTGCTCTTTCAGTCTCTCATGCGTCTTTCTTTCCATCATGACTTCATTGAGTTTCAACCGGGCAGCCTCTACATTTTTTTCTGCGACATGCACATTCATCATCTGGCTGCGCTGCATCGTTTTCATGGTATCTACTGCCCGCTTGCATTCTTTGATCTTAGGTACATCAATGGTTCCATTCACCAAATTTCTCGCCTGGCTTTCATAACCTGCCTTGCGTATCATGATCTGCTGGAGTTTTCCCTGTTCATCCATGAGTTTTGCATTTGCAACTCCATATGCAATCTTCGCCTGGCCTTCCATTTTTTCTTTTATATCTAATATGCTTTGCATCCGATATGCAAATTTTGCCATATCCTATCAACCTCTAATCATTAAAAAGTGCACGCAGCAGATCGATCTCCTGTTCAAACTGGAATTTTTCGTCGGTCTTCTGCATCAGGAAATCATTTACAGCATCGATTTTCTGGATGGCATAATCGATATTCCTGTTAGAACCGCTCTTATAGGCTCCAATATTGATCAGATCTTCTGCCTCATTGTATGTGGCAAGTACATTTTTTAACCTGCCTGCCAGTTCTTTATGTTCCGGCGTTGCAATGGAACTCATAACCCTGGAAATACTCTGTAAAATATCAATGGCCGGATAGTGGTTTTTATGTCCCAGTTTTCTGGACAGCATGATATGACCATCCAAAATGCTTCGGGCTGTATCTGTGATCGGTTCATTAAAATCATCACCATCTACCAGCACCGTATATAATCCGGTGATTGATCCTTTATCTGAAGTTCCTGCACGCTCTAACAGTTTTGGCATCTCCGAATATACACTCGGCGGATATCCTCTGGTTACAGGCGGTTCTCCGGATGCAAGTCCGATCTCGCGCTGTGCCATGGAAAAACGTGTCAGGGAATCCATCATCAGAAGCACATCTTTTCCCTGATCCCTGAAATACTCTGCAATGGATGTCGCCGTCATTGCTGCCTTCTTACGGATCAATGCCGGCTTGTCAGAAGTCGCCACAACGACAATGGAACGTTTCATACCCACTTCTCCAAGATCCCGTTCCACAAATTCGCGCACCTCACGGCCACGCTCACCGATCAGGGCAATGACATTGATATCTGCCTTTGTATTTCTTGCAAACATACCAAGCAGTGTACTTTTTCCGACACCGGAACCTGCAAAAATTCCGATACGCTGTCCTTTTCCGACTGTGATCAATCCGTCGACCGCTTTCACGCCGAGAGGAAGCACCTCACTGATGATCTTTCTTGACATCGGATCCGGAGGCTGTGCATCGACCGGATATTCATACGGTGTTTCTAATTTGTCAATGTCCGTTGGACGTCCAATTCCGTCTAAGGTATGCCCTAAGAGTTCATTTCCTACAGGAACAGATAAAGGATGCCCCGTATTTTCAACGATACATCCTACTCCTATCCCCTCTACGCTCTCATAAGGCATCAAAAGCAGTCTTTTATCCCTGAAACCCACAACCTCAGCCATTACCACGGTGTCAGCATTTTCATCAATGATAATTCTGCACAAGTCATTCAGTTTTGCGTCCGGACCTACGGATTCAATGGTCAATCCAACAATTTTAACAACTTTTCCAAGCCGTTTAAAATATGTATTCTCCGCCAGTCGTAAATACTTGTTATACCTGCTGTCCACTTTCAACCATCCTTATAAGCATAGTGATTTTATATCTTTTATGAGATTTTCGAGCTGCACACCAAGGCTGCAGTCGAATACTCCCGAGTCTGTCTCGATCACGCAGGAATTTCCATCCATGGAGGAATCTGCAACAATCTCGATCTCGATTCCGGCTCCCACTCGTTCCAGAATTTCTTCTTTATGATTCTCAAGAAACATCACATTGCTGTTAGCAACCTTGATGCGGAATTTTTTATCTCCCTCGATATTTAAAATTGCATCATCAATGAGATACATCAGAATGTGTTTTTTATTATCAAACTGAATATGGAATACTTTGTTAAAAACCTCAAGGATCACATCTACCAGATCCTTTTCCATATTTTTTTGTTTCTCCCTGAATTCATCCTGAAGCGTTTCCTGTTTTCTCTGATATTCATTCTGTAACTGTTCACGCTGTGCCGCCAGCTCACTCTCCAGGCACTGTCTTCCCTCCTGATATCCGGTATTTTTTGCATTCTCCCGGATATTTTCAGCTTCCTGATCTGCCTGACTTAAAATTGTTTCTGCCTGCGCATGTGCTTCTGCTAAAATCTTCTCAGCCTCTTTTTTTGCTTCTGCAGTATGGTCGATCTCCTCCACATAATCTGTGTCAGGACCAACGATCCCTGCTGAGAAACCATTTCCGTCTGTTGTTTTTTGTTCCATGCGCTTAAGCTCTGCCATCTTCTCTAAACGCTTTTCTACAATATCATTTGAGTTAATGACGCGTGTTTTATCCGGCTCATTGTGCACGAAATATTGTTTGTAAAGATTAGGCAATAATCTCGTCACCTCCGCCTCTTGAAATTACAATCTCACCTGCATCTTCGAGTTTTCGGATCACACTGACAATCTTCTGCTGTGCCTCCTCAACATCCTTCATACGCACAGGTCCCATAAATTCCATATCCTCTTTGATCATGGCAGCCAGACGTTTTGACAGGTTGTTAAAGATCGCATTCTGAACATCTTCGTTTGCACCCTTCAATGCAATACCAAGATCTGAGTTTTCAACATCACGAAGAACACGCTGGATAGCTCTGTCATCGAGAAGAAGGATATCCTCAAATACGAACATCTTCTTACGGATTTCATCTGCAAGCTCAGGTTCTTCAATTTCAAGAGATTCCATAATATGCTTCTCTGTAGAACGGTCTACCGTATTTAAGATATTCACGATCGCATCGACACCTCCGACAATCGTGTAATCCTGGTTGACCAGAGAAGAAAGTCTTCTTTCTAACACTCGCTCCACCTCTTTGATCACATCCGGTGATGTACGATCCATCATTGCGATCCTCTTTGCAACATCCGCCTGTTTCTCCGGTGGAAGTGCTCCTAAAACCATCGCCGCCTGCGCTGCTGTCAGATATGATAAAATCATTGCGATCGTCTGTGGATGCTCATCCTGGATAAAGTTCAAAAGCTGACTCGGATCTGTCTTCCGCACGAACTCGAACGGGCGGACCTGTAAGGAAGCAGTCAGCTTGGAGATAACCTCCTGTGCTTTTTCCTGTCCAAGAGCCTTGTCAAGAAGCTCTTTTGCATAACCGATACCACCCTCTGCGATATACTGCTGTGCCAGACACACCTGATAAAACTCATTTAAAATATCTTCTTTTACCTGTGGAGACACGCTTCTTGTATTTGCGATCTCCAGCGTAAGTTCCTCAATCTCTTCTTCTTTCAGATGTTTAAAAATATCTGCGGAACGTTCAGGTCCTAATGTAATCAGCAGGATTGCGGCTTTCTGAACGCCATTGTAATCTGCAGTTGCCATATTCTACTCCCACTCCTCATTCAGCCAGTTTCTAAGTAAGGAAGCTGCCGCTTCCGGATTTTCTTCTACGAATTTTTCTATCAGGACTCTTGTCTCTGATTTTTCATTGAATCCGATATCCTGCAATGTATCTGCAGATTCTTTCGTGGATTCAAGCAGAGACTCCACGGAAAGTTCCGGCTCCGGCTCGACTGCTTTCTCTTTTCTTGTGCTGCGGAATACTACATAACCTAATAGTGCAAAAATCAATACTGCAAGGATGATCTGCAGATAATCCGATATAGTCCGTGTACTTCCTTTGCTGTACTGGAACATCGGCTGATCATATGCAATGATCGTGATATTGCTCACCGGTACACCTGTTGCATTGGAGATCAGCGTATAAAGATCCTGGTCTACTTCCGCCTTTACAGGTTCACTGTTTGCAGCAACATACTCATCAAAGGTCATGTCACCGAGCGTTCCGGAAGCACGCAGTGTATCCTCATCATAGATCACATAGTTCGTTGCGACTGCAGATATGGATGAGCCGTCATAATTAACAGTTCCAACTGCCGGTGTTGTTGTTGTGATCTTCTCGTTATTCTGGTAGTTTGTATTCGTCTCAGACACACTGGAACTTGTGTAATCATTATCTTCCATCACATAAGTCGTATCGTCATCATTGGAATCTGTTCCCGGTGTTTCCGCTGCTCCACCGACTGCATTCGATTGATATTCACTCTTTGATCCCACCATACCGTTGGTCTGTCCATCCGGCGCATAATACTCATGTGTGGATTCTGTGGTCTGGTCAAAATTCATCGCAAGATTCAGACCGACTTCTACATTGTCAAACAGTGATGATCCTACAAGGACATCTTTCACCTGGCCTTTTACCTGATTTTCCGCTTTGGTCTTTAAAGACAACTGGTTGTTGGCATTTCCTGTCACAGACGTATCATCCTGACCAGAGAAAAGAACATTTGAACTATTATCGAGGATGAGCACATTGGATGTGTCATCATTTCCAACATTTGTTGCAAGATATTTTGCAAGTCCGGCTGCCTGTTCATCATCCATCGTTCCGTTGAGCGTCAGGATCGCTGTCACATATGCCTGTTCACCTTTGGAGAGGATCGTTCCATCTTCATCCGGCAGATCCAGTGTCACTGCCGCTGCATCTACATTCGATAATGTCTCAAGCTTCTCAGCATAATACTCTTCGAGATATAATTTATATTTTTTTGTTTTATCCGCCTCGGTGGAGCTGAAACCGCCATCAAACACATCGCTTAACTTTGTGCCGCTGGTTGGGATATCATTTGTTCCAAGAACGATGGAAGCATTTGCGTAATCCTTTTCATTTACCTTAAATGCAAGTCCATCAGTGGAGAGTTCATAGGAAATATTCTCAGAGTCAAGTATGTTCTTGACCTGCCCGGATTCTGCTGTCGTCGCGCAGGTAACTAATGTTACCATTTTAGGCTTGGAAACGACTGCTGCAAGAATTGCAAGAGCCACAAGCACAACTGCCACAATGCTGATCAGCAGTGTCTTTTGTTTTGTATTGAATTTTTTCCACCATTCTAGGATTCTGTCTAAAACCTTTTGTACCTGTTCCGGCATTTTCATCTACCCTCGTTCACTAAATTTGCATATTCATGATTTCTTTGTATGCATCGATCATTTTATCTCTCACTGCCACCGTATACTGGATCGCAGTAAGTGCTTTGGTCTGTGCCGTTGTCAGATCATGTGTGTTCTCTGACTGACCCAATGCAAAACGGATCGCCTCTGACTGTGCGTTGTTCTGCAGGTTGTTTGTCTCTGAAACCATATTCATCGCAGATGAAAGGACAGAACTGAACGAATCATCATCTGTCGTGACCAGCCTGTTCTGCTGTGCGATCTGATTCAGATAATCTGAACTGATATTTGTCAATGAACTGATATCCATATGTCATACCACCTTACTTATCTTTTATCTTTACTTATTTTCCAATGGAGAGTCCGCTCTGTGCAATTGATTTTGCAGCCTCGAATGCTGTTGTGTTTGCCTCATACGCACGGGATGCATCAATAAGGTTCGTCATCTCTGTGACCGTATTCACATTCGGATAAGAAACATAACCATTCTCATCCGCATCCGGATTGGACGGATCATACTCCATGATAAAATCAGTCTCTGTGTCCTCTTTGACAGAAGATACTTTCACACCATTTCCGACAAACTTAGATCTGGCATTCTGATAATACCTTGAGAAAGAAGTCACTTCCTTCTCTGCAAAAGTAACAATTTTTCTTCGGTATGGAGTTCCATCTTCTGTTCTTGTCGTATTTACATTTGCAATATTCTCTGCAATGGTATCCATACGGAAACGCTCCGCAGTCATTCCCGAAGCACTGATATCAAACGCCTGAAATAAAGCCATTTTTATCCTCCTGTAATCCTGCTCTTATTTTACTTTAAAACTGCCTGCATTCTCGTAAAATCAGAGGTGATGCTGTTCGTAAGTGCCTGATAACGGATCGTCTCCGATGCCAGTTCCACATTCTCGGTATCCGGATCCACGTTGTTCCGGTCCAGACGGTAAGAATAATTTGATGAGTCTGTATGGGTAGATACATTCAGACCGGAAAGATCCGCATTTAAGGAACGGATTTTCTTGTCCAGCGTTGTGTATTTGGAGTGGCCTAATTCTCTCTGAAGTACAGACTCAAAATCCACTTCCTGTCTCTTATATCCCGGCGTATCTGTGTTCGCAAGATTATTCATAATCGCAGTCTCACGAAGCCAGCTTGCATCCGCCGCTTTATCCAACACATTGATATAGTCAAATGCGTTCGTAGTAATCATGACACATTCCCCTTCCAATTTACATAATTCAACAGTAACCTAGTTTTATTATAAAGAATAAATCCAAAAACACAAGTCTTTTTTTACCATTTTTGACATATATTGTAGATTTTTGACTTTCAGGCACAATATGGTGTTTTGTTTTTTCAATCTGTGTTCCCGTTTTCCATGACAGATCCTGCTTAATGTGAAAAAAGGACTCTATAGCAAGCTATAAAATCCCTTTTTTCACGTAAATCCCTTTATTTTATGTTATTTTCTTTCTTGATCTGTTCCAGTTCATCAAAGACAACGTCATTCAGAACTTTGATATAGGTTCCCTTCATGCCGGAAGATCTTGATTCGATCACTCCTGCACTCTCAAACTTGCGGAGTGCATTGACGATCACAGATCTTGTGATCCCTACACGGTCTGCGATCTTACTTGCAACAAGAATCCCCTCTTTGCCATCCATCTCCTCAAAAATATGGGTGATGGCTTCCAGTTCTGAAAAAGAAAGCGTGCTAATCGCAGATTTTACGATCTGGACTTTTCTTGTCTCCTCAGCGTTCTCTTCATTTACCGAACGCATCATCTCAAGTCCTACCACGGTTGTCCCATATTCGCTCAAAATAATATCATCAATATCATACGGATCATTCTCCCGGTACACAAACAGTGTTCCGAGCCGCTCTCCTGCAATGTCGATCGGTGTTATGATCGCAGTATATTTCTTAATGTCATTCACAAATCCCAACGTCTCGAGATTGACATTCTCTTTTGTGGACAGGATTCCAAGTAAACGTTCATTCAGCAATGGATCGATAAATCCGCCGACCTCATCCACGATCAGCTCCCGGATCTCTTCCACACCATCCGTCAGACCGGTTCCTAACACTTTTCCTTTTTTACTGATCACAAGAATGTTAGAGTTTAAAATATCCTTAAGCACATCACAGATATCATTAAATACCACTTTTGACGAATTGTTGTTATGCAGCAATTTATTGATTTTTCTTGTTTTATCTAACAATTGAACGCTCATTTGACAGCCTCCCATAAGTTTTTGCTGGTTTTTTATGACATTTTGTATTTTAGCACATTTATTCAGAAAATTCAATATATTCAAATTATTCCTGATTTTTTTCTTTCTTCTCTGTCACATAACCGCACTGCTCGT